>Ga0209540_10000539_pt1 | contig 35062 bp, 42 predicted proteins | sample BarGraIncu01121A_FD_184501 | JGI IMG/M metagenome (GOLD analysis project Ga0209540, IMG submission 184501) | Arctic peat soil microbial communities from Barrow, Alaska - Barrow Graham LP Incubations 011-21A (SPAdes) (version 2) | ecosystem: Environmental > Terrestrial > Soil > Wetlands > Peat... | reverse complement strand
ACATATGTCTTATTTCCACGCTTTATTCTGGTTTTGGCCATAAGTAGTCTATATATAGACTACAAAGTATATAAAGGTATCGGTAGGCTTAGGTGGGTATAGATAACGGTTTTTTTATAAAAATGAGATTTAGTAGCCCATTAAAGTCGGAATGTCAGGATAATAAAGATAGATTCCACTGGGATTTCCATAAGGGCCGCTATAGTCAGCGTTGTTGCCTATGAGATTAATATTACTGGAATATCCGAGGTAAATTCCATAGTAATTATTAGGAACGAAGTTGTTTTCTATACTCGAATTATGTGTTCTCCATAAAAATATTCCCCCCCAGTTCTTAGTAAGTGTCATTCCTCTTATGGTAATATTATCGCAGCTTATGCAATACAAGGTACCTGCATTTAATGAACCATCAAAAATCTGGTCAGTCGCATTCTTCAAGAAATAGATAGGTTTGCCATCAACTGTGTTGCTTGTATCTATATTTTGATCGAAGTCGGAATCTGAATTTCCAGACAGAAGGCCAAAATTATAAATCGTATTTCCAGACATTGTGTTGCCGATTAAGGTATTATTGTTGGAAGGTGCATAGATTAAGATTCCATAGTAGTTAGAGTTCACAGTGTTGTTGATTAAAGTATTATTGATGGAAGCTTGCAAGGAAATTCCGTTAGAGTTGTTAGAGAATGTGTTATTAGTTATATTATTATTGCTGGAATTAAATAAGAGTTCGATTCCTGAATTGCCATGTGAGTTTGCAATATTGCCTGTGAAATAATTATTGCTGGAATCGATGAGCTCGAATCCGTAATAGTAGTTCAAGTTTACAGTGTTTGCTATGAAATAATTATTGCTGGAATCGGTGAGCATGAATCCATAAGCGTTGTTAGAAACATAATTGTGTATAAAATTATTGTAGTTGGAGCCAGTCACAAAGATGCCGATTCCGTTATAGCAACCGAAGTTATTCACAATAATGTTATCGCTCAGCGTGTTGTTGTTTGAAGTGACATTGATACCTGCGTCTGGATAAGAGGAGCCACTCCCGGTCGCAGTAAATCCCTCAAGTGTAATTCCATCCGCAGCAAGCGTGATCGCGCTTCCGCTTCCCCCGGCGTCCACGACAGGCATCACGATGCCCCTCAGGGTCAATTGCTTGTTCACGTTCACGTTTTCATTATACGTCCCAGCGTCCACGGTGATAGTATGCCCATCAAGAGTATCAGGATCATCTATTGCCAATTGGATAGTTGAGAAGTTCTCGCCTGTATTGAGGTTATGAACTCGCAATGGCTGCGGGGGTAATTCATCAATCATCATTAGGTAATATTCTAATGATGGATTATCATTCACGACAAAATATAGGCCATCAAAAGATTTACCGCGCTGCCTCTTGAAAGTGTTATTGAATTTTCATTACTTAGTGAAAATCCATCAGTGTACGCCGATCTGACTTCCATAATTCCGAATCTATCTCCTGGATTGAAGATGGTCACATTATCCGAGATCATCCATGTATACTTCAGGCTGACAGAATTTTCAGAAATATTATCAATATATGTAACAAAGAATGGTGCATCACTTTCTCCTGCAAGGTTCTTGACATAAGTATATACGTCACCTTCTTCGACGATAAATCCGGAAATAGTCCCACTCTTATTGCTCAAATTGAACCATGCCTGCCTTGGAGATACTATTTTATCCAGTGCAATCAATGTGAAATTATAATCTTTACCCAGATTCCATGTCTCATTCACGATTAGATCCTTGAAATCAGTTGAGTTCTGCTCCAGAACAATTTCGGATAACTTGGGCGCCTGTCCATTTACTGCAACATAGGGCTTTCCGAGCCATCCTACTTTAGCATAATAACCACCGCTCATAACTCTGGAACCAGAAGCATCCAATCCATTCCACACCGTCAGGCCTGTCTCTGAATAGACCTTGTAGGGGACGACCCTTTTTGTGGAACTATAGACGAGATTATCCCAATTGATTACTCGCTGACTTGCGCTGAGGTCATTCTGGTTTACAGAAAGTGTTTCACCGGAGATTCCATCTTCATACCAGAACCCTGGAAAATTTGAAGCGTTCCATATAAAAGGACCATAAGCGACTGAGCCATTAATGCTTCCACCCCCCGATGATGCGACTATGCTCGTGCTAACAAGCAACAAGCTGGCAATCAATAATGTTCCAAAAGCTATTCCGAGGGCGCGCCTTCCTTCACATAAATTATAGTATCTCATTTCCAACACCCCTTTTATGCAGAGAAACCACTCATTTGTTTTATAAGCAGAACCCCTTATATATTATAAATTTGTTGGCAAGCTATAAATAAATTGCTAAATTGATTTAGGTAGAAACTCTCTAAAAAAAACCGACAAAACTTTAAGCTTAATTGCTGTGTAGATGCGTTAAAGTGATACAATGCAGATACTACTTATTCATTCTGATTTCATAGAATATGAAACAAAAAAAAGCACGCCTGTTGCTGAGAAAATAGACGATGACCTCAAGAAGGGGAGGATGGAAGAGGTTCTCACGGTTTTTGTGGCTGTTGAAAAAAGTGACGAAGATCAGATCGAAAATGCAGCAGGGAAAACTGTCGTGGAGATAAAAAAAGTTACAGAACAGGTCAAGACGAACCGCGTGATGTTATACCCGTATGCACATCTCAGTTCCAACCTTTCATCACCAAAAGCAGCGGTCGAAACCCTCAAGAAAATTGAGGAATTATTGAAAGAAGCATCTTTTGAAGTAAAACGCGCTCCATTTGGGTGGTATAAATCCTTTACCATAAAATGCAAAGGACATCCCCTCTCAGAACTCTCAAGAACGATAAGATCAGGCGAAGAAAAATGCGTAATGGTAGTTAAGGAAAAAGAAGAAGTCGTTTCCGAAGCCCTGAAATCCGAAGCAAAAGCAACATCCTACTGGCACATCCTGACCCCCGCAGGCGAGCTCATGAAACCCGATGAATTTGATTTCACGGGTCATGATAATCTTAAGAAATTCGTGAATTATGAAATTCACAAGAGCCGTGCTGTTGACAAGATACCGCCGCATGTTGAGCTTATGAGAAGGCTTGAGCTTGCTGATTATGAGCCGGGATCAGATTCCGGGAACATGAGATTTTACCCCAAAGGACGGCTTATGAAGAGCCTTATTGAGACGTATGTACTGGATGAGACTGCAAAAATGGGAGCCATGGAAGTCGAGACTCCGATAATGTATGACATGAACCATCCAACATTGAAAAAATACCTTGACCGTTTCCCTGCGCGCCAGTACTCAATCGAGGCTGACAAGAAGCAGTTATTCCTGCGTTTTGCAGCTTGTTTCGGACAGTTCCTCATGAACCATGACATGACCATATCTTACAGGAGTCTCCCCCTTCGAATGGTTGAACTTACACGCTACAGCTTCAGAAAAGAGCAAAGCGGCGAGCTTGTGGGCTTGCGTCGGCTACGTGCATTCACGATGCCTGACATGCATTCCCTTTGCAGGGATATGGATGAGGCAATAGCGCAGTTCAATGACCAGTACAACATGTGCATCAATGTTCTTTCAAAGATCGGCATAGATTTGAGTGATTATGAAGTAGCCATCCGGTTCACAAGGGATTTCTATGAAGAGAACAGGGATTTCATAGTTGGCCTGGTTAAAACAGTCAATAAACCCGTATTGATAGAGCTCTGGGACCAGAGATTCTTTTATTTCGTCCTCAAGTTCGAGTTCAATTACATCGATGCAATAGACAAGGCAAGTGCACTGTCAACAGTTCAAATAGATGTTGAGAATGCCGAGCGTTATGGCATAAAGTACATCGACCAGACGGGCGCGGAAAAAAGACCCTTTATCCTGCACTGCTCACCAAGCGGCGCCATTGAAAGATGCATCTACGCGCTCCTTGAGAAGGCGAACATGAACTCGGAAAAAGGAATAGTTCCAATGTTCCCGGTATGGCTTTCACCCACACAGGTGCGTGTGATCCCGGTTGCAGAAAAGCACATGGGATTTGCCGAAAAAGTGGCAAACGAGTTAAACGGCAGAGTGGATATCGATGACCGTGAAGAGACCGTGGGTAAAAAGATCCGCGATGCCGGAAAAGATTGGATACCGTATGTCGTTGTGGTTGGCGATGAAGAAGTCAATAACGGGAATATCAGCGTAACGGTAAGGAGCGAATCAGCCCCGAATAAGCCTGCTAATGTTAAGATGAGTATCGAGGAACTCAATGAAAGGATTTATAAAGAAGTATCAGGCTTCCCATTCAAGAGACATCCGCTTTCTGTGAAGTTGTCAGCAAGACCAAGGTTCGTGTAGTCTTTATATTTAAAACCAAACAATTCAAAATATATTTGCGGTGAAAAAATCATACACCGCAAAGGACTCAAAGTGTTCGGGATATAAAAATGGTTCATAAATTCGATGCAAAGAAAGCAGGTATCCTCGATGATCCAGAAAGAGTGAAAATTCTGGACCCGGCCAGGATTCTAGAAAAGTTGGAACTTTCAGGGGAAATGGTGTTTTCAGACCTTGGCTGCGGAACAGGGTTTTTTTCAATTCCTGCAGCCAGGAGAGTTAAAAAGGTGTTTGCACTCGATATTTCTCAGGAAATGCTTGATATACTCAGGGATAAGATCAAAAAAGAAAAAATCACGAACATTGAAGTCATTCTCTCAGGAGAATCTTCTATTCCCCTTTCAGGTAGATCCATGGATATCCTTTTCATGGCTAATGTTTTCCATGAACTTGAAGACAGGTTCACCTTGTTAAAAGAAGTAAAACGTGTTCTTAAAATGAATGGGCGACTAATTATTATAGACTGGAAAAAGATGGAAATGGATTTTGGTCCTCCCTTTCAAGAGCGTTTAGATGAAAAAGAAGTCATAGATACATGTTTTAGAAATGGATTCACATGTATTGAAAGATTAAACATTGGACCTTATAACTATATGCTGATCTTTGGACGATCATGAACATCGCCAAAAAAAAGGACAATTAGAATGCCTTCATAAACCGGATAAATAATACAATATAAAATATAATTAGTGCTACATAGTAATGCAATCAATTATATAGTAAAATGACCAATAATTGAATGGATGTTAATGTATGGCTTTCGGAATGATGGACGGTTATGGCTACGGAATGAGTAGTGGCATGTGGATATTAGGGTTAATATTCTGGATTCTGGTTCTTGCAGGACTTGTATTGCTTATCAAATACTTATGGGCAGGGCGCAGGAGTTAAAGAGGCAGAGGAATCAGCGCTTGAGATCCTGAAGAAAAGGTATGCAAAAGGAGAGATAAATAAGGAAGAATTTGAAGAAAAAAAGAAAGATCTGATATGATCTTATAAAAAAATTATCCTGTTTATTTTTATTATTGTAGGACACTGCATGAATGATTTCATATGCAGATATCTGACTTTTTCCCGGAGGATTCCTGCAGGGAATCACTTATCAAAGTCCAGCGTATCGTCTCAGAGAAAACCAGGATAAAAGACGATTTTGAAGATATTCATCATATCGGGGCGGTTGACCAGGCATTCCTTGGTAACAGGATCATTTCAGGGATCGTGCTCATGGATTTTGGCTCACTTGAGATCAAAGAACGCGCATTTTCCATCCAGCCATTAAGTTATCCCTATATACCGACATTCCTCAGCTTCCGTGAAGGTCCGGCGATAGTGAATGCCTTTGGGAAATTGAAAACAAGACCTGATTTACTGTTGATAGACGGCGCTGGTATCAATCACCCGCGCGGTGCCGGCTTAGCCACGCATATTGGGGTAGCCCTGGATGTACCCACTATAGGTATAAAGAAAAAGATACTTTGCGGGGAAGGTACGCAACCGTCAATAGTTGGAGAAACTTCGTCTCTTGTTTACAATGACAAATTAGTGGGATGGCTTCTAAAGTCCAGCAAAAGAAGCAGGCCGATCGTGGTGGCTCCCGGTCACAGAGTTTCACTTGTTAGCTCACTTTCGATCGTGAAGGCTTGCCTTCGGGGTCATAAATTGCCTGAACCTGCAAGACTTGCGCACGAGTATGCGAATGAGTGCAAAAAAGTCCTTGGAAAAGTATCAATGCACTTATATTAAGGTCAATATCATGTCAAAGAACAGAGTAACATTACTTCTCGTGATAAAGTCTCTTTGCGACTCATTTCATACCCGCATCGTGCACCCACCACTCGCCTTCCACAGTATGCTCTTTCTTCCATATAGGAACTTCAACTTTCAGGCGCTCGATAGCCTCCCTCAACACCGCAAATAGCTCTTCCCTGTGACCTGCTGCAACAGCGATATATACAATATCTTCGCCCGAAGCAATTATTCCAGTCCTGTGATGCATCAGCACATCGACAATGCCATCTTTTTGCTTAAGATCTTCACATATATCATCCATCTTTTTTTGCGCCAGTTCGCCATGAGATTCAAATTCCAGGAACTCAGTCCTGGTATTTTCGGTCAAAGCCCTGACAATTCCAGTAAAAGTCCCGATAGCTCCTGCTTTTTCAATGTTCTTAGAGCGTTTGAGTTTGCATAGCAGTGAGTCCATGGTATGATATTCTGGCTGGTTGAAGATGATTCCCATGATTTCTCCAATATCTGCACTTTCCGGGCTTTCCAATCTTATTACAATACAGGGTGCTTCAACATCGCCAAGAGCAAACTTTGGAAGTTTGCTGTCCTTGAAACCCTCGACTACCGCAAAATCCATCCCTGCGTTCGCAAGTTCGTCAAGTCCCTGTGCAAGGTCATTATTGTGCGTGAATTTGACAAGTTCATGCGGGGTTAAACCGATCACAACATCCGCGCCTGCTTTCGCATGTTTCCATGTATCGGTATCGGGCGTATTAATTGTATGTTCTTGCAGGTGTTTGATCGTCCCGACTGACCCATGTTTTTTTAAGGCGCTAACAAGCCTCTCCACTAATGTGGTTTTGCCGGTTTTTTTATAACCAACGACTGAAATTATTTTCATGAACCTTCTGCATTTGAATATTTCGCATTACTACATGGATTCGGGGGCAAATATCCCCAGTGTGTCAAGAACATTTGCAAGCACTATGCGGGAGCATTCCACAAGAGCAAGGCGCGCTCCCCGAAACTCAGGTTCGGCGCTTATGACGGGCACGAACCTGTAAAACTGGTTGAACGCATCCGCAAGTTCCCGTGCATAAATGGCAAGGATATTTGGTTTAAGCTCACGCGATGCGTTATCGATCACGAGTTCAAATATGGATATCTTCTTTATGAGCGCTATTTCCTGTGCCTCAAGCAGCACATTGGGGTCAAAATCATCAAAGGATATTCCATCCTCCTTTGCATTCTTTATTATGCTGCAAGCTCTTGCATGGGCATACTGGATAAAAGGCGCGCCCTGTTTTTCAAAGTCAACTGCCTCTTTCCAGTCAAATGTTGTTGCCTTTTCAGGGGATATACGGATGATATCATATCGCACCGCACCGATACTTACAAATTTAGCAACATTTTTCTTGAACTCATTGTCTTTATCCGGAAGTTTCTTGTCCACTACGTCATAAGCTGCTTTTTCAACTTCATCTATCAGTTCATCGGCTGAAATGAAAACACCGCGCCGCGTGCTCATGGAGCCTTCAGGCAGCGATACGAACTCAAAGATCACGATCTCTGGTTCCTTTGAACCAAGGATGCGAAGCACTGCCTTTAGTTGCGATGAGATGAGCTTATGGTCTGCGCCCAGGATATCGATCATCCTGTCGCATTGGGTTGTTTTCCATTCATGGTACGAGAGGTCACGCGTAGTGTACAGGGATGTGCCGTCTGAACGCTGGATGACCAGTGATTTCTGGATCCCCATGTCTTTGAGGTCAACCATGAACGCGCCATCTTTTAGTTCAGTACGATCAAGCGCCTTTACGCGATCCATTATCATATTCACTTCGCCTGAGCGAACAAAGCGTGATTCCCATATGAATTTATCATGATGGATGTTCATGCGCGTCAGGGATTCTTTTATCCCTTCCATGCATGTGTCGATGGCCCCTTTGAATTTATCTTCAATTTCCGGGTCGCCTGTTTCGTATTTTTTCATTATGCCGTCAACTTCAGGAGAGTGCTCCTTTTCATCAACGAGGGACTTATTGGCATTGATATAAACTTCCGCTATCGCATGGTCTTTCTTTTTTGTCGTATCGAACTTAAAATTCTCAAGACCCCATACCACCACTGCGATCTGTCTTCCCATATCGTTTATGTAGTACTGCGTCTCGACATCATAACCAGCGCGCTTTAAGATCCGTGCAAGTGTATCGCCAATTACCGAGTTTCGTATATGGCCAATATGAAGTGGACCGTCGGGATTTGCAGATGTGTGCTCAAGGATGACTTTTCCTTTATTATCCAGGTTGCCGAAATTCTCCCTGTCAAGAAGCACTCTTAGGACGGTCTCATTCAGGAATGTGCGGCTTGTGAAAAAATTGATATAAGGCCCGGTCATTTCTGCTCTTGAAACGTAAGAATCAGGCGGAAGGCTGATGTTTGCGTATATTTTTTCACTGATCGCTTTCGGGCTTTGTTTATATTTCGAAGCAAGTTTGAATCCCACTGAAGAAGCAAGGTCTGCATGCGGTGATTCGGCCAGAGCAAGGTCGTCTGTTTCGAATCCCGATTTTGCAATAGCATTTGATAATATTGATGAAACTTCATCTTTGAATTTAAGGAACATAAAATCGAAGTTTACACAACAGCCAAGTACATAATTATTTCTTAACAATAATCCTTGTTGAGTACGATTATTTGTTCGTTTCATATTGAATTTTTTTTTTCATGTCATTCACTCCTTGAGAAAAAAAACCCTAAAATAGCAGCTGGAGGCCTCTTTCTAATAAACGCCATTCCATGAGTCTCACCATTCTTATGATCCAGTGAGCCATGAATTCTAGAATTGTACCATTCTAAGAATTCCTTCAGCGAATCGAATCTCCACCTGTGCTTATCATATTCATACCAGAACTGCTCTTCCATTCGTTTGTGGATTATTTCTCCTTGAAAGAATATGCTTGATGGAATAGAACTGCGTCCCACGATCCGTATTAACTTCCCCTATCAACATTTTATGTTCAAATGCAATGTTTTGAGCAATTTTGATAGTCCCAATACTGTGTTCACTTATAGCTAAGTGCAAATCTGGATGCGTCGTCCAGCCACACGATAACATGAGGATGAGATTCGGAATATCTATGCCAATCCCCATGAATGAGACTTCCTGAATGCTTTCTTTCATACCTGCACCGCTTTCGCTGTTTTTGTTTTTTTTGGATCTCTGTGTGGCGAATTATCCTTTTTATGTTTTTGTCCGTCAACTTGACCATCGACGATGAAGAAGCCGAACGAAATAATATCCGTACTCTACAATCTAATGTTGACTGAAAGAGTTAATTGTACGCCCTCTGATTATTCTCTTAATCGATGACGAAGTGCTACACTGAGTATTTTTCTTTGAATTTCGAGATCTGCTCACTGTTCCCTATAATTGCAAGGGTCATTCCTTCCCTCAGGATAATCGAAGGATCGATATCAGTTGTGGTCTTCCCATTCTCTTCTATTCCAATTATAGTGCATCCTATACTTGAGCGGATACCTGCATCCGCTATGCTTTTTCCGGTAAGGTGAGAATCCGCCGTTATCCTGTGCTTTCCAATTTCTAATCCCTCAAGCATCAAAATACTATCCTGCTGGTGGCCTATGGCAATATGCGCAAGCATCTGTCCTGCAACAATGGATAGCGAAGCAACATAATCAGCCCCAGCCCTGTATATTTTATCGATCGACTTCGTGGTATTTGCCCTTGCAAGTATTATGCAGTGCGGATTTACGTTCCTGGCAATAAGTGTTGCAAAAATAATATCGTCATCATTGTTCAAGACGATAATTACCGTGGATGCTTTCTTAAGTCCTGCTCGTATCAGGATTTCCTCTTGAGTGCCATTCCCGACATAATAATCAAATCCCCTGTCCTTCAATTTTGCTTCGTTCAAATCAATAACAACATAATGCACGTGCGCCTTTTCAAGAGCAGACGCAATACTACGCCCTACATCGCCATATCCGATGAGAATAAAATACTTCTCCATATTTCACCTTGTCATTTTTTTTAAAGATTCAAGCTGTTTCTCAGTTCCAACTGCAAGCATCACGGAGCTTTCTTTTATTATATCTTCAGGTCCTGGATTCAATGATAACCTGCCTCTGGTCCAGAGCCCAACGATATTTGCGCCAGTTTCTTTTCGGATCTTTGCATCCTTAAGTTTTTTTGAAATGAGTCTGCTTCCGGGATATATTGGGAATTCAACAATATTCAGGTTTTCAAAAAACCGCGTTGCTCCTGCAAGATGGTCTGTAAGCGGATCAATGGCCTTTCTCCCAATATAAGTCCCGAATAATGTTTTTGGCGATATTACCTGGTCCGCACCTGCATATTTCAGATATCCTTCTTTGGCAATGTCCTCGACAAGGGATATTACTTTGATATTGCACAGTTCCTTTGCTGTCAGGATGATGCTTGCATTTTTTTCATCATTCTGGTTCGCGATCAATATGCGAGCAGAGTGTATATTGGAATTCGAAAGAACATTATCATCCGATGCTTCCCCATGAACGCAAAATATTTTTCTTGCGATCAAATGATTAATGGTTTGTTCGTTTTCATCAATGACAACAAAAGGTATCCTGTCATCATCAAGTTCCACAATCAGCGTCTCAACAAGCTGATTATAACCGCATATTATGATGTGGTTCTTGAAATCAACAGGAACTCTTGAAGGAAGCTCTCTTCGCAGTGTTTTTTCAAGCTGCGGGGTAACCACGAGCGGGAAAAGGTAGCCAAAGATCATCACTACTCCTGAAAGGATCACGATGATAGTGAATAATTGACCGATGTGTGATTGAAAAACAATTTCACCATAACCCACCGTTGTCATGCTTACGATCACCCAGTATATCGAGGTTATGAATGTGTAATCTTTGCCTTCATAGGTGTGCATGAGGTAATTAAAAATATGGCCGTAGATCAATATCAGGATTGCAGAAATGGATACATAAGCTAAAAGGGGTTTGCTTATTTTAAGTTTAAACATCCATACTATTATTGAATAGAGGAGTTAATAATATTAATGGCTGAGAACATAAATGCAGTTCCGATTTTTTATACAAATCCCCTCACTCTTTCCATTATCCCCTCATAAAACCCGCACCATTTCCCATAATCACACCCCGAATTCATGGGCATCCCTGCCCTGAATTCCTTCACTAGGTCAAAATACTCCTGTGGATACCACGGAGCCTTGAAATCAAACTGGTCAAAGTCACCCCACTCCTCCAGCGTATCGAGAGGTTTCAATCCATTCATTGTTGAAAGATTGTATAATTTCGTGTGCGGGTATGGTGTAAAAAACGAGAGCAGTATATCGATATGTGAAAGTTTTCCCATCTTTCCATAAGCAGAGATGATGCTGTTTATTTCTCCAAATGTCCTTATCATTTCTTCTTTTGCACTCATGCCCGGTATCCCGACCATGAACGAACCGCGAATATCGATATCATGTTTTATGCATTTATCTGTGCAGGCCTTTATCTGGCTCGTCTTTGCTCCTTTGTTCATGGCATCAAGCGCCTCCTGGAGGCCGCTTTCAAAGCCAAAGAATATCTCATGTATCCCGGCTTTCCTGAAAAGTTCCCATACATCGTCACCAATATGCGAAAGCTGCTCCATCCTCCCGTTGACGCTTGTGAGGCGGATACCCAGGTTTTTATCAATAAGCAGACTGCATATTTTCTTCACTCGCGGGACGTTTATGAAAAAATCACTGTCCCGGATCATGAATGTATCTATGACATATGTTTTTGCAAGATATTCAAGCTCCGAAACAACGGTTTCGGCTGCAAGTCCTGACCAGCGCCGTCCGCAAAAAAGGGGTTCTGAGCAGAAATCGCATCCTGCCGCACAGCCCTGGCTTGCATAATAATCAAGGCAGCGTTTTGCGAACTTGTAACCTTTGATGTGCCGTTCGACATCAACCATTTCATAGGGAATGCGTGGGAAATGATCAAGTGATTTGAATTCCTGCGCGGGGTTTTCCACGATCCTACCGCCATCTTTGAATGAAACGCCCTTAACCCCATTGAGGGACTCATTATTCCTTAGTTTATGAACGACTTCTCTAAAAGTAAGTTCACCCTGCCCCCTGATAACGATATCAATATACGGGTTATTAAGCGTCTGCACTGGTTCTGTGGATGGATGATACCCTCCCCAGATCACAGGAAGCGATGGATAATGCTCCTTGACCGCTTTGCTAACCTCGATCCCGTCACGGATCTGGTAACATGTCATGCTGCTGACAGCAAGGCACATGGCAGTATTGCAGGCCTTAAGGATATTATTTCGGTAATCGCCATCTACGACAGCATTGACGATATTTACATCAAAATCATCCCGAACCATTCTTGCCAGAGCAAGAAGCGATAGCGGAACATTGATAAGAGGCACCTGCAGGGAAGTGGTCATCTTATTCAGGATAGCGACTGGATGTTTAACAGGCATCGGGTTAAATAAAATGATCGAGTTCTTTTTCATTTTTGCAGCTGCTTTTTTTTAGTATTCTCTTTCTGTTCGTATCATTGTATAACTTTTTCCATTGCCATTCCCTGACTGTTAGAGTCCTGAACCTGTAGAATCCTGAACCTGTAGAATCCTGACCTGTAGAATCCTGACCTGTAGAATCCTGACCTGTAGAATCCTGACCTGTAGAATCCTGACCTGTAGAATCCTGACCTGTAGAATCCTGACCTGTAGAATCCTGACCTGTAGAATCCTGAACCCATAACATTAATATACTAATTAAAATGATACGTATGATAATAATTATAATCTCAAGAGGTATATTATGTACTATAAAATAGAAAAAGGACAAATATTATACAGCATCTGCGCCCTGCTGCTGCTCTCTGGAGCGGCTTACGGGGCTGCTGTTTCGGAAATAGAACCAAATGATGATATGGACCATGCCACACCTATCAATGCAGGTGACGTTGTCAGTGGCGTTGTACAATACGACATAAAAGATTTCTTCAAACTGACACTGCCCCAGTCAGGCATAGTTACGGCAAAACTTTCAGGTTATTCCGACTGCAAGTTCTCGGTCACCATAGCTGAATTTGGCAATGGCTGGAATACCGGCTCAGTGACAGGCGAGAACGGTATGCCCGTTTCAATTTCCTTCTCCGCGCCAAAAAATACGCCCGGGTACATAAGAATAACTTTAGATCCGGTGTCGGGAATCACCGGCGGTAATGATGGCAAATACTGGAGAATAATCCAGTGCAACAAAGACGGACCGTACTATACAATACCTGGACCAGCAGATGAACCTGCAATGACCATTACCTCTTATGAGGGCAAACCTGTTTATCCACCCCTTCCCTATAAACTCGATGTCAGCTTCCAGGCATTGCCCGACCAGTACGAACCGAACTATGTGGAAGGTTCGACTAAAGAGGATATGCTTGCCAAAGGGATAATAAAAACCATACCCATAGGTTCGGAAGTCAGCGCATATCTTTTTAATGAACTTTCACTGGCAATGAGAGGGACACCCGGATATGATAGCAGTGCATCGTTTGGTGGTGAGAATGATGTGGACGTATATCATGTCATTTTATCACAGCCAGATACGATTAACGTCCGCTTGAGCAATTTCCCAACCAATGCTAACAGCAAGATAAGAATAACGCAGTCTGATGGAAACTGGGAGGATTCCAAAACCGATGCAACAGAATTTTCAATGAAAGTGACTAAACCAGGCAATGTTTTTATCGAGATCAGCAAGAGTTATAGTGTAACTGGAAACCTTGTCTATTCTACGAACCCTTACAAATTGCTCGTTACTACTGGTGGGCCTACTCCAACAGTTACACCAACGATCACACAAACAGTAACGGCCATGGTAACACCGACGACCACTCAAACAGTAACGGCCACGGTAACACCAACGATCACTCAAACAGTAACGGCCACAGTAACACCAACGATCACTCAAACAGTAACAGCCACAGTAAAGCCGTCAGGTAACGATCTTATTACGAACGGCGCCTTTCAAAGTCTCGATGGCTGGACGATCCATGACTGGTATAAACCTTCGGATGGAAAGGGCGAGGTAAGTGTGGAATCAGACGGAATACGATTTCTTGGTACGAGCGGCAACAACCACATAGGTATAATGCAGACGCTCAACGCTGACGTTTCAGGATGCTTGGCCCTTAATCTTAAAGCTGTCATAAAAGCAGATGAGCAGAACCTTGCCGGCACAGGATGGAATGGCAGGGAATCTCCAATAGCAGTTTTTGCGCGCTACACGGACATGAACAATGTAGTGCACAATAGTCTGGGTGAAGACCCCAATGAACCGAATCGAATGTTATGGACTGGTTTATATTTCATTGAGCCGACGGGATCAGGTAAAACCGATCATGGAATAAAGACGCAGAAAGGTGAATGGTATACCTACGAATTCGATATGATGAAGCTTTCGCCAAAACCCAGATCGATCGAGATGATCGGGGCTGAGGGCGCAGGATGGCCAACACGCGATGGTAAGATCAGGTCTTTAAGCCTGACTTGCACTGGACCGGGAGCTACCCAGACAGCAACGGTCACAGGTACTTATCCAAAGCAAACAGTCACGGTATCGCCTGATGGTAAAGCAGATTTTACCGTAGATATATCGCCCGCTGAAATAACGGTTCAACCAGGGGAAAATATGCGGTTTACCATGAATATAGTGCCGACCGGTGGATTCAACGAGCCTGTTGAGATATATGTAATAGCAAATGCTATCGGAATAGAGAAAGATTTTGGGCTTGTTAAAACTATTTATCCCCCATATCAGCCATATATGTTTGAGAAACCGGTTCCAGACACTGTTCCCAAGGGTGCAACAATAAAAGGGTATGTAACTGCAAAAGGCGGAGGGCTTGTTCGTGATGCCGGAACAATAACGGTTAATGTGCCAGGTTTTGAGATGTTTCTGGCGATCGGTGCGTTCGGGATAGCAATGCTTTGGAGAAAAAGAAAATAGGAAATACGAGATACATACGTGAATATTCGACGGCATTCGATTGCCGTCATTTTTTTTCAAATTCCTGCCTGACCATTGTGATTGCTCATACATTCATGAAGGTTATGTATCCAGATTAAACACCAGACGACAACGAATATTCAAACTTATGAAAAGCCTGAATTCATTACGCGCATTAGAATTAGAACGCCCATCAAAAGAATGTGGCCGAATGAATATTAATACAACAGCAGGGGATACCGGAGAGGCTCTAATTATCGGAAGCCCTTCATATCCAATTCCAAGAATTTTATTTATTTGCTCAAATTGAGCTTTACTAATATCATTTAAAAACTTTGTATTATTTTTTTTAATTCCTTTTTACTCAGTTTTTTCTTTTTCAAGATATTCCTTTATAGCTTCACAAACCAACCATGTTATAGAAAATAAATTATGAGCGACAAAAATCAAACATCTTCAAAACACCAGAAATTAAGTGGAGAAAAGAAGAAACAGAAAAGTGGATGGATTTCAAGAAGTTCTGGTTCTGGAAAGAAAGAACAAAAAGATACTACGATTGTATATACAAGAAGACCAAATGAAACATATGAGGAATATTTGGCTTCATTGGAAACTCCGCAAGAATAATCTTTTTTAATTTTTATAGAATTATGATAAAATGGGCATTTTTACTTGTTGTATTATCAATGGTTATTATAATATACTATAAATATTTTCAGACATTATTTATACGATTAATGATTAAGATAGGGATTCATCTGCAATATACACAATATCAATAAATTCTCTAAGACCTAATATGACACTCTGGATACCAGTAATACTTTCCTTTGATGAACTTTCAAGATTTGGCATAAATTACGACTGGTTAAGCAAGCTATTATCCAGCCAGAATCTCCGGGTGCGGGGTATGAAGAATTATCCAGTGATGAATCCATGAAAATATAAACTTATCCGGCTGTTTTCAGTTAAGGATGCCTATCTCATCATCCAATTTATATAGAAATGCTTCCAGCTCTTTTTCTGGTATACGCGCTCCCGCTGCAAATGGATGACCGCCTCCTGTCCCGCCATGATCTGGCGCCACACGGCGCAGTATTGTATTCAGATCCACATCACCGTTACGCCTGCGCAGACTTATATCATACACATGTTTATGCGACCTGTACTCGCAGGATATCCCCACATTTGCATTCCCGAAAGAAGCAGCATATATTGCAGCTTTTGACATATATCCGCTAATATCCAGAACATACGCAATGTTTCTTAATTTCACTACTTTAAGCCTGACATCGTCCTTTAATTCCTCTTCTTTTCTTGAGGCGAGGACAGCCGATTCAAGAAGACCCCCAATTTCGGGTGGAGTTATATCCCCGGAAAGTGCATCTAATATTCTCCTTTTATAATCATAATCTCTACCGACGTGCGTTATTCCCTGGATCAATGTCCCTGCATAGAAATACAGCGTTCTCGTATCCCAGTCGCGCTCCCATTTTTTTATAAGAGGCGTCTCGCTGAAATCACCTATGGCGCCGTAAATTGCCACCCTTCTCATATCCCGGCTGAGTTTGCCCTCAAAAATCCGGTAAGCCTGTTCCGAAGATGAATAGTTATCGTGATGAAACCAGCTTTTGTTAAATTTCTTTTCAGGCAGAGGATGGTGGTCCATATATATTATATTTGATTCGGTATCAAGCTCATTTAATTTAATTTTCAATTGAGGGAATGTTTTCTCGTCGATTGCGATATCGCATATCACAATGTTGTCATAATTTCCGGCGAGATTGTTCAATTCCCCGAGCAGGCTCACAGGGCTTGTAAAAAATACAGTGGAATCGGGAAATGCACTTTTTACAACAGCTCCAGCGCAGATACCATCACAATCGCCATGGGTAAAGATGATCGAACTCATCTTCACCTGAAAATTAGTAAGGCAATAAGGGCAAACAAAGTGTAAAATTCTGCCGCTATATAAAGTTCTGGGGTAGTTGTTGCTGTTGGTTCAGACATTATCCATTTCATGTTTTTTGAGCTTGTGATTTGCATCATCTATTTGTCAATTGATACAAGAGTCACTTTAAATACTAATGTCTTACCCGCAAGTTCCGGATTCTCGTCCATTATGATTGATGTCTCATTGAAATTGATTTTCGTCTGCCCAAACATACTCGGGACTATTGTTTCAGGAATCGGATTGTGCCTCAAGGTTATATTCACGTTATCCAGACCAATGACCGTGCTGTTCCATGGGGCACCCTGTAACTGAACAATAGCGTTCTTGCTCACATTTGCCCTTAACGTTATGTTCTTGTTATCGATTTTTATAACGGTCTCGTTCCATGGCGTTCCCTTTGACCAAATAACATCTCCAACTTTTAGTTTGTAGGATAATGAAACATTAGATGTTGTGATATTTAGGATTGTAAAGTTAATATTCGTATTGGGGATTCCAACAGTTTCTCCTGCTTTATGACCTGGACCGACTACTCTTTCAAACTGACTCAATGAAATCTCCATTTCCTTTGGCATTTCTGTAGTCTCAGGGATGATCTGCACAATCGGAAATACATGAATCAACTCGGTTTTGGTTATTCCGTATCCTTTTTCCGGCGGAATCGTTATAGTATTGTTTTCCCCCACTTTCATTCCAATCACACCTTCATCAAATCCCTTGATAACTCGTCCTTTTCCTACGGTAAATTTAAGTGGTTTAAACCCGCCACCGTGGGAAGTTAAATTATTTTCGTTTGCCACTTTCTCAATGGAAGTGTCAAAAACTTTCCCATTCTCAAGACTCCCTATATAATCTACAGAAATATTGTCTCCCATTTTCACTGTTTTTTCACTAACGCAACCGCTGAATAATATAACGGCTATAAGTAAAAGAATCAAGATTTTGTTCATTGTGTCACTACCTTCTAATTCAAGTGATGTTTACTATAAGTAATTTGCGATAAACCCAGTCCTGTCCGTGTAAAGGTGGCAAATCTGGGGAGACCTCTGGAAAAGTAACGGATGATCTGAATCTGCTCTGAGATTGAACTATACACATTTATTTACACTATTGATTTTGCCAAATCGATACGCACAGGCGATATAAAAACATCCGGGTTTTTCTGTTTTTATAATTATATGGCGAATCGTCAAGCATAGGAATTATATGATCTCACCACTTATAAGAATCATTATATGCAATTTTTTAGTTTGTTTCCGCCAGATGGGTAATTCCTGCACAGTATTAAATTCTTCCCGTGGACACTCAAAGGTCCATCTCAAGATTGCCACTCGGCCCCGATCGGATAATCAAGTCTGTATTTATTCATAATTTGAGAATTAATATTATCAATAAAAGAAGGCTTTCCGTCTAATCTCAAATAACCCGTTTTCATATTTCCAATTATAATCACTTGGTACATTCCATTTTCCTTGAAATCAGAACTCTTAAAAGCATAACCGCCAATTGAATATGAAATATCTCCCAGCCTTGTCCACACCCAGCCTCTTGGGAGTTCAGGCATTGCACTCTCGTTCATCCTGCCAGCGTCTTTGGGGTTCAGTTCATTCATATTTACTTCACTTATTATGTTCGCCCAGTATCTTTTTGACATGTTTTTTCAATGCTGGCAGGTCTTTTTCGACTGTATCCCAAACGACTTCTAAATCAACTCCAAAATAGCGATGTATCAGCTTATCCCTCATACCCGCAATGTCCTCCCATGGAGATTTCGGATATTTTTCCCTTAGCTCAGGCGAGAGATGTTTTGTTGGCTCATAATCTCAAGCTGTCGGACAACTCCATCCTGAACAAGCTTGCTGCTGACAAAATCCTCAAATCCCATACCATCAACATACTCTTCGATCTGATTAATCGAATCAAGGAAATGTTTTAAATAAACATCATCATCCTTCATAATAGATGGGCTTCACCTCGGATTTTATTCTTTCTAAAAGATAAGGGCTAAGAGATTTTTCAGTTACAAGATCAACCTTAACACCAATTATCCCTGACAGGTCCCTTTCAATTCTAACAAGATCGATCAGGCTCTTTCTTCTGGAAAAACTCGCCAAAAAATCCATATCACTCCCATCTTTCTGCTCTCCTCTTGCATAAGAGCCGAACAGGCCAAGAAAAGATATATCATTCTTTTTGCAGGTTTTGATAATCGATTCTTCTTTAGTTTTATCAATCAGCAGATAATCCGCTAATTTTCGGGGAGTTTTACTGGAACTTTCTCTTTCAACCGTAGTATTCTTATCTCTCATGCTGCAAGCACCTCATTTAATTGTTCCAAGATATTATTCAATCTATTACCGAAGAGCTGGTATGCCTTCACAACTCCTCCTTTTTCATAAAACGGCGAAAGTTCAAAATCCTCATTTCCAATGCTCAGGGATGTTGCTATATGATCTTTAATCATTAAAAGCCACCCCATCTGCGCCTCTGTGAACCTGACCCCTGATATTTCCTGATCTGACTTCCATCTCTCGAAACGCTGGTTTACCGTCTCAGGGAATGGCTCAAGCACATCACTCTTTCCAGAGGCAAACCATATCAGTGAAATGATATTCGTTAGAAGCTTCTGCACACCGGCACCTTTTACCTTTGACTTATCCAGTTGTTATTTATATATAGATTAGTGCCATCAGTACTCATAGGGCTCATCACAATTCAGCCATACTTTTTCTCATCATCGGCACTTTTCTATTTCTTTCACGATCTTTTCAGCCTCTATTCCAGGAGACCTGGACTCATAAATACTCCTTCCTACAATAACATAATCCGCCCCTGCCTTGATAACATCGGCTGCACTTCCACCCTGCGCGCCCACGCCAGGTGATATGATCGTCAGATCGCCCACAATATCCCTGATATAACTCACCCTTTCAGGGCGCGTGGCTGGAGCCACCACACCCGAAGCTTTGCAGATGACCGCAAGTGAAGCAAGTTCCAGTGTTTTTGGCTGCATGAACTCAACAGCGCCCGGATGACTCATCTCGGTGACCACATATATTTCACCATGAAATTCTTTTGCTGTTTTTACGCATTCTGAAACGCTATCCATCCCGGTAAAACCGTGTACGATTACTGCGCCGGCGCCAGCTTCAAAGGCCTGGCTGCAAATAAGCCTGTCCGTATTGGGAATGTCAGCGACCTTGAAATCTGCAATAACAGGTGCATAATCGCAAATCGTATCGATTATCCCCAGACCTGCGCCAAGAACCAGCGGATATCCTATTTTGACAGCATCCACATATTGCGCCGTTTCTTTTGTTATCCTGACCGCGTTTTTACTATCCATGACATCAAGAGCAAGGATCAATTGCGTATTCCTGCGTATCGACTTCATCTATTTCCTAACGTCTTTCAATACCCTTTAATATTGTCATACATTTCAGAAAACAATTTAAGCAATAGGATAATGTTTGACCTTGAAATATGGACGAAGTCAAGAGGATACAACAGTTAAAAAAAGAAAAAAATGCAATAATCCTTGCACATAATTACCAGCGCGGCGATGTGCAGGATGTTGCGGATTTTGTTGGTGATTCATTTGGCTTGAGCCAGAAAGCAGTCACAAGCGGCGCAGGAACGATCGTCTTTTGCGGCGTGGATTTCATGGCCGAAAGTGCTGCCATACTAAATCCCGATAAGACGGTCCTGATGCCTGAAACAAGTGCCCAGTGCCCCATGGCTGCAATGATAACGCCTGAATTATTAAAACTTGAAAAAGAAAAATATCCGCATGCTGCAGTCGTGTGTTATGTGAACACGCCTGCATCCGTCAAGGCGCAAAGCGATATCTGCTGTACTTCTGCAAATGCTATCAAGGTGGTAAATGCGCTGCCCCATGATGAAATAATCTTTGTCCCCGACAGGAATCTAGCCCTGTATGTTGCGGCTCATACAAAAAAGAAAATTATTCCATGGAATGGCTATTGCCCTACTCATCATCTCATACTGCCAGGTGATGTCCTTCTTGAAATAGAAGAGCATCCTGGCGCGCAAATACTTGTTCATCCCGAATGCAGGCCAGATGTTGTGGCGCTTGCCGACCAGGTACTTAGCACTGCAGGCATGTTAAAATACGCAAAACAATCCGAAACAAGTGAGTTTATCATAGCGACAGAACTTGGGCTTTTGCACAGGCTGCGCAAGGAAAATCCCGGAAAAACATTCATACCTGCCACGAGTTTTGCGGTCTGCCCGAACATGAAAATGAATACCCTTGGAAGCATAATCAGGGCTCTTGAAAATAATGAACATATAATAACGATCCCTGAAGATATCAGGATAAAAGCAAAAAGAGCGCTTGACAGGATGCTGGAAGCGGGACGCGGAGAATGATAAAAGTCCTTCTGGAACTGATCCGTTATAAGAACTGTGCCATGGCAGGGCTTGCTGCTGTAATTGGCGCTGCCATCGCATACAGCGCGGCGCCGGGGCAGCTTATATGGATGGGGCTTATTTTCATCACGGTTTTTATCATCACCGGCGCCGGGAATGCCATAAATGATTATTTTGATGCGAATATCGATGCCATCAATCGCCCCGACCGCCCCATACCATCGGGAAGGATTTCAAGGAGATCCGCATACAATTTTTCAATAGGATTGTTTGCCCTTGGCATTATTGTTTCTTTTTTCATCGGTTCTACACATATTCCTTTTTTTATTGCGATATTCAACTCACTCCTTTTATATTTTTATGCATCATCCCTGAAAAGAAAAGTTCTTGTAGGGAACTTGTCCGTAAGTTATCTCACAGGTTCCACATTCCTGTTCGGGGGAGCCGCTTACGGGGGAAAAGGCATCCAGGTGACATTGATACTCTTTTTCCTGTCGATGCTTGCAACACTTGCGCGTGAGATCGTAAAGACCATCGAGGACATTGAAGGGGACAAGTTAGACGGGGCATCCACCCTTCCTATAAAGATCGGAGAAACTCAAGCGGCATATGTTGCATGCGCTTTCGGGATGCTTGCAGTTTTCCTGAGCCCTCTGCCATATTTTATGGGGCTTTTCAATGAATACTATCTTGCCGTTGTGGGGATTGCGGATATCGTTTTTCTTTATGCTATGGTCCAGATATTAAGAAAAAATCCAACAGATTCTTCAAAATATTTTAAGGTGGCAATGTTCCTGGCCATGCTGGCTTTTATCGCCGGGAGCATCCTCAACAGGATCGAAATTCTATAAATTTTAGACCGGATTTACAGGCTTAACAGGAATGGATCAAAAAATGTTCATGTGTCCGGCTTCTGAACCAGAGAGTCTACAGAACACCTTTTGTGCTCGGAATACCAGAACCCGTAACCCTCATAGCTCTCTTCAACGCTATCCCGAAAGCCTTGAACAGCGCTTCTGCTTTGTGATGGTCATTCTCTCCTATTGCATCAAGGTGCACATTAATTCCAGCATTCGCCGTCAGGGACTCAAAAAAATGCTGCACATTCTGGGAAGTAAGCCCGCCAATATTTGGATTTGTGAATTTTGCATTAAAAACAAGGAAACTGCGTCCGCTGATATCGACTGTTGCTGATGCAAGCGCCTCGTCCATGGGAACGCGGGCATCTGCAAAACGCTCAATGCCTTTTTTATCTCCAAGAGCCTTAACGATGGCGCTGCCAAGGGTAATGCCTACATCTTCAACCGTGTGGTGGTCATCGACCGTGAGGTCGCCGCGGGCTTTTATCGTGAGGTCAAAGGAGCCGTGTTTTGCAAAAGAGTTTAGCATATGGTCAAAAAACGCTATTCCTGTATTAATATCAGAATTTCCTGAACCGTCAAGATTGATCTTTAGTTCGATGTCGGTCTCATTCGTTTTTCTCGATAATTTGGATTCCCTCATGGAGGGATTATATTAATTGGGCTGGATATAAAGGTATTGCAGCATTAACAAGCTAAAGCTTTTTATGCTTAGTTGAGAATATATTATTAAATAAGAGAAATAGATCCGTACTATTATATAAGATTTAAAATTATGCTTCGCCAGAGATTCGTTCTTGATACCAGTGCCCTTACCGATACACAGACACGCGAGCTTGAGGGAGGGACACTGGACCTTGCAATGGGGGGTATCCTTGATATTATCGCAGAGGGGCGGCTCCATCTTGGCATTAGCTGCTATATCCCCTATCCTTCAGTTTATACAGAGATGAGGGAATTTGCAAAGAATAACGGATGCGGCGAGGATACACTGGCTAAGATGGATACGTGGCTTGTGAAAAAGACACCTGACAGGTATGAAGTGAAGATCCCTTCAAAGATCTTTTATGATTATGTGGATTTCATGCGTGGGCGCATCAATAAAGGTATGAACGTGGCAGAGGATGCCATATGGGAATCTGCAACCGAATGCCTTTTTCGGACCACCAAAGCAAAGACAAAGCATGAGATCGAGCCGGAAATTGAGCGCAATGTGATAGGCGGTGTCATAAATTCTTTCCGTGATAAGTACCGGAATGCATTGCGTTACGGTATCCTTGACAGCGCGCCGGATATTGATGTGCTGCTGCTTGCTAAAGAACTTGACGCAGCTGTGGTTGCAAGTGATATGGGAATACAGAAATGGGCAGAGCAGCTAGGACTTCGTTTCGTTGAGGCAAAATCCTTCCCTGCCATGTTAAAAGAATATTTGAAAAGGATACATCCTGAAAAAGTGAATATGATTTGAATGATTTGATACAATATGATATATGTTTACATTGCAGCATTTGGATTTATTTCTATAATTTTCCTCACCCTTCGGGATATCCGGATCTATCGGCGCACAAAGCTTGTTTCGTACAGGAAAGGCGCGCTTCGCGGGATGCTTACAGGAGCACTGGCATTGTTAGGGATGAATTTCACAGGAAATCCCGGTTATGAATCCGTTGGGCTTACAATAGTGCTTGTCGCTGTATATTTTAATAATAAAGGCAAACGAGAAGACGTTTTCGGGGATGCGCCCTTGATGAAGAGGGTGCTTGGTGAGACCACGGTAAAAAAACAGGGCACCAAAACTATTTGATTCTATAACAACGTGAAAAGGTCAATGCTCACTAAACGAATAATCCCGTGCCTTGATGTGACACTTGATAAAGCCGGAGGTTGCGTCGTAAAAGGCATTGAATTTGTTAACCTGAAAGAGGCAGGAGACCCCGTGCAGCTTGCCAAGAGATACAATGAACAGGGAGCTGATGAGCTTGTTTTTTTAGATATCACCGCATCACATGAACGCCGCGGAACCATGATCGATGTAATAGAACGCACGGCGGATGAGGTATTCATTCCCCTCACGGTCGGAGGCGGGATAACCAGTACGGATGCCATACGCAACATTCTGAGGGCTGGGGCAGATAAAGTATCGATAAATACGGCAGCAGTCAAGAATCCTGATTTCATAAAAGAATCTTCAGATATTTTTGGCTCCCAGTGTATCGTTACTGCTATCGATTGCAGGCGAAATACCAATATCGTGGATACCAGGGACAAGACTATAATTGAGCTTGAAAATGGCACAAAAGTATGGTATGAGGTCGTTATCTATGGTGGGAGAATGCCAACCGGTCTTGATACTGTGCAATGGGCGCAGAAAGTCGAAAAACTCGGTTCTGGTGAGATCCTGCTCACGAGCATGGACAAGGATGGGACAAAGGATGGCTATGACCTCCCCATCACAAGAACCTTATCTGAAACGCTTGATATCCCGATAATCGCATCAGGCGGCGCAGGTAAGATTGATCATATGTACGATGCTTTCATAAAAGGAAAAGCAGACGCGGCGCTTGCTGCGAGTATTTTCCATTTCGGGGAATATACTATAGGTGAAGCTAAGGAATATTTAAAGACAAAAGGGATTGCAGTCAGGTGAGCTGAAAGCAAACTTTATAGAATTACATGTAAATCTAAAATAAACCCCAGTATAAGTTCAAATCCCAAAATATTTCTATTTTAGAGACTAACACACTATGAAATTCCAATGGAGTATATAAACTCCATAGATAAGTTTATGCCTCTGTGGTAATTATAAGAAGAGCTGACTCACTTAATGTTGAGCTATCAAATTTGGAGTAACTAAATATCTTACGAGATAATATGGTTGACACAACACCCAGTACAGTCTTCAAAAACGAAAATGAGTGAATTAAATGGTAATAATAAAAGGACACGAAATAGAAACGATAATTGTTAAGAATGCTCATAATCGAAGGGCCTTGCAATTGAAAAATAATATTGTTATGCTTTTAAGAAGTATTGGTGTCAACGAAAATGACATTGATGTCCCTGTTGAAAACGTGGCGATGAAAAAAGCAAAAGCCTCTGCAACCTGGTATCATTCAGGCCATCGAATGTATTACAGTCATAACATGCAAAGTAAATACGTTGATAATCTCCATGTTCTATTCAAAGTAATTGAGAAGGAGTCTAACCTGGTTCTTTCTGAAAAAAAAACGTTTAACGACTTTATTTCAGAGTTCAGGGAGGAGAAAGATGTTGAGGATAAACGCAAAGAAGCACGGGAGTTTTTTGGTGTTGGCCATGATTCGAACGATCTGGAGATAATTACTAAAAAATACAAAGCTCTGGCAAAAGAATTACACCCGGATATGCCTTCAGGTGACATTGAGAAATTTAAGCAGCTAAATATTGCACATAAAATCTTAAAAAGAGAATTAACCTAGATTTTTATATTTTCTTCACCAGATCAAACAGTGCAGCTTTCGGGTCTTTCGCCTTGATAACACCTGATGCAAGAAGGACACCCTCAGTCCCAAGCTCAATGGCCGCAGCCACATCATCTCCGGTAGAAATACCTGCGCCGCACAGCACTCTTACCTTTGGATTTATCCTTTTGACCGCGCTCACAGAATCGCTCACGATGTCGGGATTTGCTTTTGAAACAGGAATTCCGGAACCTATCAGTTCAGGCGGCTCAATAGCGACATAATCAGGGGCTAGCGCCGCCGCGGCTGAGGTTACTGCAATATTATTCGTGCATGCGATCGTACGCAAACCGGCTTTTCTTGCAGACTGGATTGCAGAATCGATCTCAGATAACAGGATGCGCCGCTCTGAATGGTTAATAAGTGTGCCAACTGCGCCAGCAAAATGTACGCAGTCGGCATTTATATGACCTGTAAAACCCCCAGCTCCAGTGCCGTCTATATGCTGGGCGAACACGGGTATATTGACCGCCCGGGCGACCCTGAATATATCCGGGATCTGTGGGCAGGCGATGATCTCAATTCCAGACTCCTGACTCACTTCCTCGCAGTATTTGGCTATTATTACTGCTTTCTCGCCCATGCTTTCCGCATAGGTTTTGAAATTCAATACTATCAATGGTTTCTTAACCATGCTGAAAAAAAAAATTAACCCGAATAGACTTCTTCTTTCGGATGCACTAATATTCCGGTCGGAGTGATCTCATAGGGGTGGATGTTATGGCTGTGTTCTGAACCCCTCATCTTGAGGATCTCAATACTTCGAACCCTGACGCTGTCCATCCGTTTGTTATACATTGCTATAGTACCTTCGGTGACGAACGTTTCAACCCCGAACCTGCTCGATGAATCATCATCCACTACCTCGCATGTCATCAACGAAGTCAATCCAAGTACTTCAAGTGTTGTGCTCAATTTTAAGAGTTCAACCCTTATCTTGGAAGGATCCTGCAGATAGAAACCGATAGATGTTGTCCCATCGACCAGTGCTCTTTTAGCATCGATGGTATCCTGGATAGCAATTATCTGGTCCATCATGGATCGAAGGTCAAAAGGTCTTACATCAACATATTTTTCATGAGATGGTATACCTATTTTTGTGGAACATGCATCAATTATCGCAAGTTTCCCATCGTCTTCGAGAGCTTCGAAATCCCATCCGAACTTCCCAACATTTTCCCTGACCTGGTCAGGACGCTCTTCTGTCGCTATATAAATGCCATTTTCCCCATATTTTGTGATACCATTATAAAGATACTGAAGCCCAAATATGGTTTTACCGCAACCTGCAGCTCCTGATACTAGATATGTCCTATTCCTGAGCAGTCCCCCCCCGCATAACTCGTCAAAACCTTCTATCCCCGTAGGAACTCGCTTTGAGTCGCTTTTTTCTGTCTTTGTCTTCTTTTTATCAGCCATGAAATTCAACCGTGATTCAATATGGTTTTACTATATAAATACCTTTTCATCATATACTGATAATTATGAGGCTTTGCATCTTAATATGGTTAAAAAAATACATAAATTATATTGCCATGTAATAACCTTTTTGTCGCACGTGGTTACAAAATGGTACTTCCGGATAAATTCAAATGTGTCATAACGAATTGGGATTATATTTACGACCTTTGCAGGCATGTGTCGAATGATGTGAAAATATCAGGGTATAAACCCGATACAATAATCGCCCTGGCGCGCGGTGGATGGTTCGCGGGCAGGGTGCTTTGCGATTTCCTGGGGCTCAATGATCTTACAAGCCTTAAGATAGAACATTATGTGGGTACAGCCAACGCAGGCAGCGGACCAAATATCAGGTATCCTCTTGCGAATAATGCCGTTGCGGGAAAAAAAGTGCTAATAGTCGATGATATTACAGACACGGGAAAAAGCATAGCCCATGCAAAAGAATATGTGAGCAAACAGGGTCCAAAAGAAGTGCGCACAGCGGTTCTCCAGTATTTATATACCTCGGAGATAAAACCCGATTATTGCGGTGAGGTCGTGCAGGAATGGGGCTGGATCGTCTATCCATGGAATTTCATTGAGGATATGATCGATATCATCTCACGCTTAATGGCAAAAGAAAAGATAGATGAATGGAATGTTGAAAGAATAAGGATTGGACTGTTAAAATATCATAATATCGACCCAATAAGCTTTGAGATAGCTCAGCCTGACCGTATGGAAGAAACACTCGATGAGATGGTACGTAGAGGGGTTATAAAAGCGAAAAACATTTCAGGAAAAAAAGCATGGACATATGAGGGAGCTTAAATTATGAAAGCCGATATTGCAATCATAGGAGGAACCGGCGTTTACGATACGGCGATGCTGGATAATATACAGGAAGTTGAAATAGATACGCCATTCGGGAAACCATCTGACGCTATTACAGTAGGATCTTTTGGTGATATTAATGTGGCTTTTCTCCCGCGGCATGGGAAAGGTCACAGGATCTCACCGAGTGAATTAAATTCACGCGCAAATATCATGGCGCTAAAGAAACTTGGCGTGAAAAGGATCATCTCAGCATCAGCTGTGGGCAGTCTCAAGCTTGAACACGCACCGCTTGATATTGTGATACCTGACCAGATATTTGACAGGACACGTTTGAGAGATAGTACTTTCTTTGAAGATGGGGTAGTTGTCCATATCGGTTTTGCAGATCCTTTCTGTCCTGAAATGTCATCGCTTGTTTATGATATTACTGCTGACCTTGGATATTCGGTCCATAATAAAGGAACATATGTGTGCATGGAAGGACCACAATTTTCAACACGCGCTGAATCAAAAGTTTACCAGGGGCTGGGATTTGATATTATCGGGATGACCGCACTTCCTGAAGCAAAACTTGCGCGTGAGGCTGAGATATGCTACAGCATGATCGCCACTGTTACTGATTATGATGTCTGGCATGAAACTGATGTGAATATCGAAACGGTCATTTCCAATGCAATGAAAAATGAGGAAGCAGTGCGCAAGATAATCAAGGAGGTCATCCCAAGGATATCACTTGAAAGGAATTGCGTATGTGCAAATGCCCTGGCAGGATCAATTGTCACAGCTCCCGATAAGATCCCCGTTGAGACTAAAAGGAAATTAAAAGACCTGATCGAGAAATACCTATAATATGGATCAAGAAATGGCAGATGAAGAACAGTGAAAAAGAAGGCTTCCGAAAAATCTGACCTTTTTCGCAATGGGAAAGAAGTAATTGCTATTGAAATGGGGCGTGACGATATGATAATAAACCTGACCCCCCGCAAGATCACACTGTGGTTTGGCAGGCAGGCGGGTGAATCATCAATACGTGAAGTTATTTTTGGAATATCCAGTATAGATCCATCCGTAAATCTTGAACAGGAAATAATATGTGAGTTCAAGAACATAGCAGAATATGAGAATATGGGATATGTATTGACATCATATGCAAAAACAAAATCAGGTTACATGGTTATTTTAAATCTCCCTTTTTCCGGGAAATTTGCGCTTGCCCATTTCGTTCGTTCGATCTTTCTTAAACTTCGGGAAAATGATGTGAAGAAAACCCTTGCCTGGGACGGAAGCTCTGACAAGATAAACCTGATCTACAATAAATTGAAGAACTGTGATGGTTGGGAAATAAAAAGGATCGAATTTAAAGAGAAAGAGGAACCAGTGTTAATATGAAATCAGAAAAAAAAGAATGTGAAGCAACTATTGAATCAATGAACCTTATCGCCGAGCACATAAAAAAAGTAGCGTTAAAACTTGATACTGGCTCTGTAGCATTGTTTGTGAAAGGCATTATGGGTTCCCAGAAAATATTCCTTATGGGAGCCGGACGGTCAGGACTGGCTGCAAAAGCTTTTGCAATGAGGCTCATGCATCTTGGTTTTAATGTCTATGTAGTAGGTGAGACAACTACCCCGGCAGTTGGGCCGGAAGACCTTGTTATTGGGGTTTCAGGCTCAGGTGAGACACCTTCTATTGCAAATCTGGGCGGGATCGCAAAAAAGATAGGCTCAAAACTTGCATTGATAACCTCCAATAAAGACTCGACTCTTGGCAGCATTTCAGACATTGTTGTCATTGTTCCGGGAAGACCAAAGGAAGATATCGTATATGAAGATTATCACGAGCGAAGGATGATAGGTTATCCCACGTTAGCGCCTCTTGGCACGATCTTTGAGATCTCAGCGCTTGTTTTTCTTGATGCTGTGGTCTCGGAATTGATGGTCAGGACAGGGGCAAGTGAGGAAGAGTTGAAGAAAAGGCATACGAAATTTGAGTGACCAAATGTTCTCAGAACGTGTAAAAAATATTGACATTTCGGGCATCCGCAAGATGTTCGAAGGTGCAGGTCCCAATTCGATCAACCTGGGACTCGGCCAGCCCGATTTTGATACGCCGCAGCATATCAAGAAGGCAGCGATCAAGGCTATTAACGATGGGTTGACAGGGTATACCATGAACCTTGGTTACCCTGAATTACGTCTTGCGCTTTGCAGGAAGTTTGAACAGGAAAATCATTTCAAAGTATCACCCGAAGAGGTCATTGTCACATCAGGTGCTTCCGAGGCGCTTCATCTTGCACTTTCGGCTCTGGTTGATAAAGGGGATGAGGTTTTGATACCTGACCCTGGTTTTGTTTCATATATTCCTCTTACAAAAATGGCTGGCGCAACACCAGTGAGCGTTCCTCTTGGTGAAAAATTAACCATTACACCAGAGGCTGTAAATGATCTCATTACCCCAAGGACACGCGCGATTATTGTGAATTCACCTTCAAATCCAACTGGCACAGTGCAGACTAGGCAAGAAATGAAAGCTTTAGCACAGCTCGCACAGGATAATGATATTACGATAATCTCGGATGAAGTATATGAACATTTCATTTATGAAGGCGAGCATGTCAGCCCTGCGCAATTCACTGACAATGTGATAACGATAAATGCCGTTTCAAAGACATACGCCATGACCGGATGGCGCATTGGTTATGCTGCTGCCCGGAAGGAATATTTGGAGCAAATGCTAAAAGTGCACCAGTATATCCAGGCATGCGCAAATTCAATAGCCCAGAAGGCAGCGCAGGCAGCAATAGAAGGGCCGCAGGAGTGCGTAAGCCAGATGCGCGAGAGTTTCAGGAAGAGGAGGGATATCCTGATGGAAGGCTTTAGCGATATGGGTATTAAATGCGTGAAGCCCGAAGGAGCATTCTATGCTTTCCCGCACGTCGAGGATGAGGAAGCGGCGCAGAAATTGCTAAGGAATGGAGTTATTGTTGTTCCAGGTACGGCTTTTGGTGAGAACGGGAAAGGGCATATAAGAATATCTTATGCGATATCTGAGGAGAAATTGAAGAGGGCGATTGGGGTGATGGGGAAGGTGCTGTAAAGGATTTCCTCCAATTTCTCGGATTTGAGCATTCTATTTTTCCCAAAAACAAGAACTCTTCCATGTCGGCGTAGGTGCACGAACTCCTGCCCAGTTCCTCTTGCTCGCGGAGTAACTTGAGCGCAAATTTCAGGGAGGCGGTCAAAAACTGGATGCAAAGGTTAGCGCAGGGAACATATCAGCATGGATTTAACGAAACCCATAAAATCTTTAGGAACCACAAAAATCATAATTATGATTATATTCCTGTTTTTATTGTACCAGTAACATTCATTATTAATGGATACGAATATAAGATTAGATATGAAGTTGAACTAAATAAAAAAGAAAAACCTATTTGTCATTATCAATAAAGATATATACTTCTAAATATACTAAGAATCAGGGAGAGTTTGAATCTCATGGAACTTACACCAATACAGAAAGAAATATTAACAGCATTAATTAATTTATACAGGACAAGAAAACACGCGATCAAAGGGGAAGATATTGCAGAGATCATTGAGAGAAATCCGGGGACGGTCAGGAATCAGATGCAATCACTAAAAGCCCTTGGATTGGTAGAGGGGGTGCCCGGGCCAAAAGGCGGATACAAAGCCACAGGCTCAACATATCGTGCCCTAAGCTTATCAGATATGGATAAAGAGATGAACGTTCCTTTAAAAAGGAATGATGAATTGATAGAAAATGCCACTGTAGCAGAGATAAGTTTTACTACGGTAAGACATCCTGATCTATGCAATGCAACTGTTCATGTCATTGGCGATATAAGAAAATTCGATGTCGGAGACAGCCTTATGATAGGCCCCACTCCGGTAAATCGATTAGTTATCAGGGGTTCCGTGATCGGAAGGGATGATACCCAGAATACAATATTATTTGTAATACAGGAAATGGTATCCCTTCCCAAAAAACCCGTTAAGAATTATATCAATGAAAATCCGATAATGATACCGGCTACAGCCACGATCCAGGAAGCTTCAAGGATCCTTGTTACGAATAACATTCACGGCGCACCAGTGAAAGACAAGGACGGTATCGTAGGAATAGTAACCCTGACAGATATCGGGAAAACGCTTGCAGAAGGGAAAACAAGCCTTAAGATAAAAGATATCATGACAAAGGATATTATTTCAATTGATGGGGAGATGCCACTTTACGAGGTTGTCAGGGTATTTAATAAAGAAAAGGTTGGAAGGCTGATGGTAAAAGTCAACGGAGAACTTGTTGGGCTTATATCAAAAACTGACATACTTGCCAAACTTGCAGTATATTGAATGCAAATAGTTTTATTGCCCAATATTTGTCATTCCGTTCTCATCATCTTTCTTAAGCCTTTTTGTGATCTCGACAAGAGGGTGTCTGGCATAGTCAAGTATCCTGACATCTGACATCGTATGAAGCCCTGATGATCTGGCGGTTTTTTCCATTCCAAGATGGACCTCATCACCTATGGGTATGACATAGGCATCCATGCTTTTGATACCGAGTTTCCTGGCAGCAATTACCCTGTGATGACCATCCACAAGAATTAATCTATTGCTTTTCCTAATTACTACTATTGGTTCAGCCAAACCTTTTTTCAATTCATATATCCTTCCATCGAGTTCATCCGCATAGACCTTTGGCTGTGTAGGAACGAGTTCATCAATATGTACGGTCTCCCTGATCACATCGACATGGATATTATGTATGGTTTCAAGTGTCTTTTTAAGTGTCCAGACTTTTTGCGGGCTTGTTCTCTCAATATGGGATCGAATAACATCAGAATTTGTAATAATACCTCGCAGATGCCCGCTGTTATCCACTACTGGCAATTTTGATTTGCCTGACCTGAATATGACACGTGCCACATCGCTCATCTCCATTTCAGTGTCTGCAACCAAAACATCCCTGCTCATCACATGGGATATCTTTTCATCCAGGGCCTTTTCAAGCAAACCAGACGCTGATACATATCCTGTAACCTTTCCATATTCAACAACAGGAAAACCATCATGTCCGGTCTTTTTGATAAGTTCTATAACATCCTTGACAGTATTTTCCGGAGAGACCGTATCTACTTCCTGGGTCATGTAATTTTTAACTTTGGGGTGGTCTGTCATGGTAGCTTAATCAAATGGTTTTTCCCCTTATTATAAATTCACATACTAATCTTTATTACCTATTGTGATCAACCTTTAAAGGGTGACTCTTACGAACGACACGAATGTGATGCTTCTTGCTATCCTGAAAGAAGCGATATCTATCGAGATATATGGCAGGGAATATTATTCGAGATTCAGCGAACTCATTGAAGATGAAAATGCCAGATCGATATTCAGGGGACTTTCAAGGGATGAAGAAGAACACATGATGCTTCTTGAAACGGAATTCAAGAAGATATCTGGGAAGCCTTTTGATGTTAAAGATGTTAATGAAACGAACCGGGAAAAAGCAAGGAGCATTTTTCCTGAATCCGATAAAACCCTGAGTGCAGGCGAGACAAGAGATGCGCTCAAGCTTGGTATCAGGACCGAAGAAAGGTCTATTGAACTGTATTCAAAAGGAGCTAAACAAACTGAAATAGGCTCCAGCAAAGACCTGTTCCTGAAACTTGCACATATTGAGGGAAAGCACAAGGAAATGCTTGAAGATGCTATGTATTACCTTGACCAGGGTGGGGCATGGTATGGATATTCACCTCCCACCCTTGAGGGTTAAAGGTGGTATTGCTTTTTGGCACTGCCGGGACACCCATAAGCTCAGCTGGCAGTGACAGTCTTTCCGGAATTAAGCGTATCCATGAACTTGGTCTGGGGTGCATGGAGCTTGAATTCGTCCGTGGCGTAAAGATGAAAGAAGAGACTGCGCGAAAGGTAAGCGTTCTGGCAAAGGAGCTTGATATAGGGTTGAGCGTGCATGCCCCGTATTATATTAATCTCAACGGCGAAGGTGAGACCCGGCTCAAAAGCAGGGAACGGATACTTAATTCTGCGCGGATCGGGAGTATTTGCGGGGCAAGTTGCGTGGTAGTCCATGCGGGTTTTATCCAGAAAGATACGCGTGAGGCTGCCTATGAAAAAATAAAAAAAGAGCTGATACAGATCCGCGAACAAATGATGTGTGAGGGATTGAGTATCGCGCTTCGTATAGAGACTATGGGACGAAATTCACAGTTCGGGTCCCTTGATGAAGTTCTTGCTATTACAGAGGTCGCTGGAGTTTTGCCGTGTATTGATTTTTCACATCTTCATGCTGTGAATGGAAAAAACAACTCTCCAGAGGAATTTACCCAAATTCTTAGTAGCATTGAGAATAAGCTTGGGAGTGAAGGATTAAACGATATGCACATACATGTTTCAGGAATAGAATATTCCCAGAAGGGTGAAAAAAACCATCTTGAATTAGAAAAGTCTGATTTTAATTTTCGGGAACTTACTGCGGCTTTTTCGGATTTTGATATTCGGGGGATGGTAATTTGTGAGAGCCCGAATCTTGAAGTTGATGCTTTGAAATTAAAAACGGAGTATGAAAAGTCAAGATCGAAATAAAAACCATAAAAGCAATTACCATAGTCTATGCACTCTTTGCGTGCTTTACGCTTAGCTTTTTGATAGCGAAAGCCTGTATTTCCTAACCAGTTGTAAATAAGTCGTGCATCGTATAAGGGTTAAGGGGGAACACCTTTTATTTCTTCAACACCGATTTTCGTCAGCGGTTTATATTCCATAAAAAACAAACCATTTTTTCACCAAATCATTTCGAAGGACAACGTTTTTCAAAAAATACCTCTACAGAATATGTTCCATTCGTGGAACATAAAAAATCTTGTTTTCCAACCATAGATTAACATACCATAGCAATTATGGT
>Ga0209540_10000538_pt1 | contig 35098 bp, 30 predicted proteins | sample BarGraIncu01121A_FD_184501 | JGI IMG/M metagenome (GOLD analysis project Ga0209540, IMG submission 184501) | Arctic peat soil microbial communities from Barrow, Alaska - Barrow Graham LP Incubations 011-21A (SPAdes) (version 2) | ecosystem: Environmental > Terrestrial > Soil > Wetlands > Peat... | reverse complement strand
GACAAACCAGAATGACAGTAAGGCAATGGGAGACATGGTTCGAAGAGCCAAAAGCATTCTGAGAACAAATGAGTTCACTGTGCTTTATGACAAAGGGTTCCATACCGGTTCAGAGCTTAAAATAGCTCAGGATCTGGGAATAGAAACCATCGTTGCCATACCGGGAGTTCCATCAACCAGTCAGGCTCCAAACCATGATTATAACTCTGAACATTTTTTCTACGATGAAGAGGCAGATACCTACACTTGTCCACAAGGCATTACACTCAGAACAAACGGAGTGTGGCATAAGGAGCAAAACAGCGCTACTAACATTATTATTTTCAAGCAATACAGAACATCTGCCTGCAAATCATGTAAAGCACATTCCGAGTGTACAAGATCTAAGAAAGGAAGGGTGATTCAAAGGACAACGTTTACAGAATATTACGGGAGGAACAGGAAAAACTTTGAAGAGAAGGAACATCTTTATAAACGTCGTCAGGCAATAGTTGAGCACCATTATGGTACTCTAAAACGACAATGGGGGTTCAGTTATATTCTAACTAAGAAAGGAATTAGCAGGGCTAGCTCCGATGTCGGGTTTATGTTTATCGCATATAACCTGAGGAGAATTGGTAATATTTTGACCAGAGATCGGTTGAAAGAGTATCTCAGGATACTTGTTTTGATGTTTTTGGACCTTTTCGGGATCAATTTTAGCCAATTTGAGGAAAAGGGTTCGCTAAATCTGGCTTAAATTGGAAATCCTGAATAGTTATTAGACAGACTCCCGTTATAGGCAAGCTACTGATTTACAGGACAATTTCGTACTAGATGACAAAAAAGATCCGCCTGCCTAGACTGCAAAAGCCGAACATCTTGATCACATTTAGCCGGTTAAATTGCAATTCTCATATATGACTTAACAACAGGCACTTAACACTGGCCAAGGGTGGTCAATTTACTCCGGCCAAAAGTGGTCAAGGTCACTGGTTTTTTCATTTGGATAAACAATCATGCATAGTTAATCATCACAAATTTCATAGAAAATAGCATTATCGAGACTTTAAGAAAAATAAAGGATTAGTACTTTTCATAATATTTCGGGATAAGATTTATTATGAGATAATGCCAGAACTTAACCTTAGGGATGTACGATTGTCAGGTTAAATGAAATGGAACATAATAATGGATTCAGTTCATCCCTTATTAAGCGAATAGTCGCTTAATATGATAGAATAGGAAGACAAGATTTTACTGATCAGTGAACAAGATAATTCTGTTATTATTGTGAAGTAATCTCAAGTAGTGTATCACTAAATCAAATAGCACAATTTTGCCAAATCCTGTTCAAAGAAGTTCGATATTTCTCCCGCCAGCTCCACAAAAAGCCACTCCTGCGAGTGGCTTTTCTTGTAAAAAGTCAAAAGAGAAAAGGAGAAAGTTCATTTATATCTGTATTTTTATTCTATTATTCAGCAGCGTTTACGTTGCCGGAGATTTTTTCAATGCATTTTATTAAACCGCAGGAATAAAATAATCTTTTGTGTTGTCATTTTAAGTTATAACCCTCTTATTATAAAAACTATGAAAAACAACCAATCTAAAGGAAACAAAATACTCTTTGTTTCAATGTTTCTCCTGCTGGTTTCTGCAGGTCTTTTTGCCCAGGTAAACTTTACCGGAACATGGGCATACAACGAATCTAAAAGCAATTTCGGTACCAGTCAGTTCCGCTTCGCTTCCACTCTGATGACGGTGGTTCAGGATGGGAATAATCTATCTGTCGAAAGCACTATGCCCTCGCGTGATGGAGGCGAAATGAAAACTTCTGATAAGTTCACCCTTGATGGCAAGGTTTGTGAAAATCCCATGTTTAACACAACCAGAAAATCAACCCTGACATGGTCTGAGGATAAAGCCTCACTGAACATAGCCTCGACGATGAATTTTGAAAGGGATGGCGAAAGCAGGGAATTTAAAACCGCTGCAACATGGAAGCTGGCTGAAGAAGGAAAAGTACTATTAATCGAATCGACCTTCCCTTCTCCTGATGGAGATATAAAAACGACAGTTGCATACGACAAGAAATAACAGGTCGGAGAGGAAAAATAAAGCCTGCAGAAGAACTATTTGCTGGCTTTTTTTTATTCTGTCAGAACTAATTTAACTATGGCATCCTTTAGTCCCGGTGATGATAACTTAATGGTTACCTCGTCCGGTTTATCTGTAGTCTGAAGATAAACAAGAAGCTTACCATGATAAGCGTGCTGTTTATTGTCTTTATAATCCTCAACATTAGCCGGGTTTGAGTCTTCCATTCCGAGAAGCCTGGCCGGTCCCGTGACTTCGCACGTTATTTCATTCTCGGCTGTATAAACGGTATTCCCAGCCTCATCGCAGAGACTTAAATAAACATGGGCAATGGACTGTCTGTCGGCTTTGATCGATTTTTTATCATACGACGCTATAATTGCCGAAACAGTGCCGGTAGTTTTAAGCTCAGCTGACGCAACTACCGATCCTTTGTTTTTTGCTACTGCCGATAATGTACCCTTTTCGAAAGGGACTTCCCATGTTATTGTCCTGTTCTTTGATTCTGACATTTTCTTTGTACCCAGCGATCTGGAATTGATAAACAATTCCACCTCTTCGCAATTCGTAAAAGCATTGACGCTTATTGTCTTCCCATCAGCCCAGTTCCAGACCGGGTCTACCCTTTTATGAGTCCACAGGCTTACCGGTCCTCTTTCCGTCAGCCTGTCCGTTGTGCCGATAAATACCATGGGCTTGTCGCTCCAGAGACTCTGCCTGAAATAGAATTCAGGCTTTTTGTTTCCTGCAAGGTCGATAATACCGGCGGTATTTGACCTCATCGGGAATTGTCCTGCCTCGCCAAGATATTCAAAGCCGGTCCAGAGGAACTGTCCCATTACATAATCATTATCGGCCACATAGTTCCACATTTCGAGCGTCATGCCATTCTCGCTGCCGTAAAGAGGCCTGACGGGATATTTCTTATGGTCAGGCGCATACCTGAATTCCTGGTAATTATATCCTGCGACGTCCAGAGCGTCGGCATAGCCTGTCTCGTTCGACATAAGGGCAGAAGCAAGGCCTGCCGTTACCGGTCTTGTCTTATCAATTGTTTTTATCAGGGATACCAGTTCCCTGGCAATTACACCAAGCCTGTCGGCATTGGGCAGTGATTCGTTGTATTTAGCCCATGTTTGTGGATTTGCTTCAGTATTGAGTATCTGATGGGTATATGGATCATTGGGATAATCAATTTCATTCCCGATGCTCCACATTATGATGGACGGATGATTCCTGTCCCTCATTATAAAATCTGTGAGATCCTGCTTTGCCCATTCGCTGAAATTCACTGAATATCCCTCTTTCCCGGGAGTTCCGACATTCCACCCGGCCAGCCATTTTTTCTTAGGGAGCTCCCATTCATCAAAGGCTTCGCCTATTACCAGAATTCCCTTCATATCGCACAGTTCCAGAAAATCAGGAGAAAAAGGATTATGGCTTGTGCGAATGGCATTACAGCCCATCTCCTTAAGTATGTCGAGCCTTCTGGAAATTTCATCCCTTGGAACTGCAGATCCCAGTGCGCCTGCATCATGGTGCATGCAGATGCCTTTAAGCTTCATGTTCCTTCCGTTGAGAAAAAATCCCTTTTCAGGATCAAATTTAATGGTGCGGAAACCCACAGAAGTAGTTACCATATCTGTCATTTTCCCGCTTTTAATAATTGTAACAAGCGAGTAAAGGTTGGGATTATCGACGCTCCAGAGCCTTGGATTATTGATGCTTATCTCCATTGAAGAGCTTTTGTCAGACGATCCGTCAAGAGTGATTTTCTGAACACCCATACCTACAGTATCCTTCCCGGAAAGAAGGTAATTCAATAATTCTCCGTTTACAGCTTTTTTTGTCTCATTAATCAGGTTTACGCTGACTGCCAATGTAGCCTTTTGATCTGATACCAGAGGAGTAGTACAGCTCACACCCCATTGCTTTATATGAACGGGATCAGTCATAACAAGCTTTACATTTCTGTAAATACCCGACCCTGTATACCAGCGGGAATCGGCGGCCATTGAATGATCAACCCTGACCGCTATAAGGTTTTCCTTACCGGGCTTTAAATATGGCGTCAAATCATATTGAAATGAAATATACCCGTTGGGTCTTTTCCCGAGATATTGACCATTGATCCATACTTCGCTATTATCATAAACCCCGTCAAAACAGATAAATATCTTTTTCTCCTTCAAGCCTGTCGGAATATTAAATGTTTTCCTGTACCATCCGATGCCTCCCGGAAGATATGCGGTACAGCTGAAATTATCCTTGCTGAATGGACCTTCAATGCTCCAGTCGTGAGGAAGGTCAACGTCCCTCCACTCCTTTTCATCCGGGTTTAATGCTTCTCCTCCGGGGATATCTCCCTTATGGAATTTCCAGCCATAGTTAAAATTATCCGTGATTCTTCCATGTCTTTGGGATACAGATTGACAACAAATTAATATTAAGGCTGATAAAAGCGCTATTTTCAGAGATTCTCCCGGATGTTTCATAATAAGTGTATTTAGTACAATAAATATATTAAAAGTATTGAATACCGGACATCAGCCTTTCTTTTTAAAATTTGTAAATAATTAAATAGAAGAGAGATTTTTTTGTAATTTAGTTCTTTCTGAAACAGAGCATATCACACCCCGTTTATGAGTGAAGAGATATTAAAAGCCCTGATGGAATTATTTGCGCTTATTGTCAAGCAGGACGGCGGTATGATAATGGATGAGCGTGAGTATGTGTCAGGGTTTCTTGTCAAGCAGCTTACCAGTGAAACAGTAAGGGAATATCTGGCGCTGTTTGACGAACATGCTGGTCCGGTAATTGAAAAATCAGCCCGGAACGAACCTCTGCCACCTTCGGTAAGAGACTCTGTCAAAATCCTGGGAATATGTAAAAAGATCAACCGCACCCTTAACCAGGAGCAGAAGGTTGTCGTTTTGATGAGGCTTTACGAACTTATTAATGCCGACCGCCGGTTCACTCCCCAGAGGATGAATATCATCAATACGGTCGCTGAAGTATTTAAAATATCTCCTGATGAATTTGAAGCTACCGAGCAGTTTGTGAAGAATGATGACCCTGAGGCACTCGAAAATCCTTCGATCCTGGTTCTGAATCCATCCGATGAAACGTGTGATCTCTGCCACAAGCTCATGACCGGGTACCAGGATACCGTTATCTATTTTTTAAGAATAGCCAGTGTCGATCTGTATTTTCTGAAATATATTTCAAGGGAGCAGCTTTATCTTAACAGCCTGCCAATATCCTCCGGGCATGTGTACTCCTTTGCAAAGGGAGCATCACTGAAATCAGCCCAGGGACATTCTATTTATTACAGCGACATAAGTTCAAGCTTCCTCTCCGACATAATTATCCATAAACTCTCATTCAATGTTGAAAATCTTACTTACAAGTTTGCCGACAAGATCACTGCCATAGACAATATCAGCTTCTCAATTGACGAGGGGAGCCTCGTAGGCATTCTCGGCGCAAGCGGATCGGGGAAAACGACACTTATGAATATCCTCAGCGGAATAGAGAAGCCCACAAGCGGAACCATAAAGATCAACGGACTCGATGTTACTGAAGACAGCAGTGCGCTTGAGGGAATACTTGGATATGTGCCGCAGGACGACTTGCTTATTGAAGACCTCACTGTATTTGAAAACCTCTATTTTGCTGCCCGTCAGTGTTTCAAAGAAAAAAACAAGGAAGAAGTAACATCCCTTGTCGACCAGACGCTTTCAAGCCTTGGTCTGGTTGAGAAAAGGGATCTCAAGGTGGGCTCCCCGCTCAACAGGGTTATAAGCGGCGGCCAGAGAAAAAGACTTAACATCGCGCTTGAACTGATAAGGGAACCTTCAGTCCTCTTTCTTGACGAACCAACTTCAGGTCTCTCATCGAGGGATTCAGAGACACTGATGGATCTCCTGAGGGATCTTACCCTTAAGGGCAAGCTTATCTTTACTGTAATTCACCAGCCATCTTCAGAGGTTTTTAAGATGTTTGACAAGATAATCATACTCGACCAGGGTGGCTGCATGGCCTATTACGGGAACCCGGTCGATGCTGTGATTTATTTCAAAACACTTGATGCCCAGATAAACTCAAACCAGGGCGAGTGTCCCTCATGCGGAAACGTGAATACCGAGACTATCTTCAATATTATTGAGACTCATGTTGTAGATGAATTCGGAAAATACACCGACAAGAGAAAGGTCAAACCCGATGAATGGGCAAAAACTTTCAGGGAAAAGTATCCTTTCGTAAGCCTCTCTGAAGTAAAGGAGCCCCCGCATAAAAATCTTCAGAGGCCCGGCCTGTGGAAACAATTTGTGATATACCTTACACGGGATATCAGGAGCAAACTGGCTAACAGGCAGTATATTGGCATCACCCTTCTTGAAGCTCCCGTGCTTGGCTTTATCCTCTCTTTTATTATCAGATATATCCCTGACCCGGATTCAACTGTTTACATTTTTTCTGAAAATGAGAATATCCCCATCTACATTTTCATGAGCCTAATTGTTGCGCTGTTCCTGGGTCTTACGATAAGTGCAGAAGAGATTTTCCGTGACAGAAAGATCCTGAAGAGGGAACACTTCCTCAATTTAAGCAGAACAAGTTACCTGGCTTCAAAAATTGCCATCCTGATCCTTATTTCATCCCTTCAGTCGGTTTTATTCCTTGCCATTGCCAATCCTATTCTGGGAATAAAGGGAATGTTTTTGCATTACTGGATAGCTCTTTTCGCGACATCATTTTGTGCAAATATGCTCGGCCTGAATATTTCGGCATCGTTCAATTCTGCCATTACCATTTATATTGTTATCCCTCTTCTTATTATTCCGATGATGGTCCTGAGCGGCGCCATGTTCCCGTTTGATAAGCTTAACAGGAAGATCGGCAATGTCGACAAGGTGCCGTTAATAGCCGAGATGATGCCTGCCAGGTGGACTTATGAGGCACTAATGGTTTCTCAGTTTAAGGATAATAAGTACAGCAAGGTTGTCTATGATGAAAATAGTGAAACGTACTTTATCCTTCAGAAGAAGATCAGTGAAGCCGATTTCAATAAAGTGTACAGGATCCCTGAACTACGGAAAGCCATTGAAACAAGTCTTTTTGAATACAGGAACAATCCGAAGAATATCGGCAATCAGGAAGAACTGCTGATAAACAAGCGAAACCGGACATTCTCCAAGCTTGAGCTGCTTACCAATGAACTGGCGGCATTCTCGAGGGTCTATGGTATTTATCCTTTCAAATATTCACAGTATCTCACTCCGTATGAATTCAATCCCGGTATCGCTGATTCAGTATCGGCATACCTTAACAAGATGGATGAGATGTTCAGTAAATTATCAAATTCCGCCAGTGACAGGCGTGACAGGTTTTATAATGCAAATGAGAAAATCCTGAACCAGCTCCGAAACGATTATTACAACTTTAAACTGGAGGAGATAGTCACAAAATATTATGAAAGGAAGAAAATACTTCTTTACAAGAATACACTGGTTCAGAATACCGATCCCATTTATCTTGATCCGGCGAAAAGTGGGATCTTTGGATTCAGGACACATTTTTATGCGCCCTCAAAATATTTCTTTGGAATCAAAACGGATACTTTTTTATTTAACATTGCTCTTGTATTGTTCAGCACAATATTTCTTTACCTGGCTCTCTATTACGAGCTTCTGGCCAGGGTTGTACAGTTCATTGAAAAATTCAGGTTTCGTAAACGATTATTTAAGACCATGATAATCTGATTTTTTTTATATTTTTGTATTAATTAATGAATCACATCCTGATGAAAGGAAAGACTCTCTTAATATTGCTGATTACTGTATTCGTCTGTTTTTCGTGCAGGAATTCAACAAAAAAGAATTCTGAATTTGTCTTTCCGGTAGCTGATTCCGTTCCGGTGAGAGAAGCCGAAAAGCTCAGCACGGAGGCTATCGCGGAGATTTCAAAGAACATCTCATCGCCTGTGGAGATAGCTAATCTGCTCCAGGTGATGGCTGTGCCCTTTTCCCCCGATTACCTGGCCTCAACAATCAACCCGAATCAGCAGGCCACGGCATTCGACAAAGCATTATCGCTTGGAATACTTGGCGCAGACCTCGGTTACCTGAACATGTACGAGAAAACAGGGTCATCGCTCGATATGCTTTCTTCGATAAAGAAACTTGCAGAAGGTATCAGGGTGGGGCAGTATTTTGACTTTGAAACGATAAAACGACTGTCGCTGAACAAGTCAAACCTAGACTCATTGCTGTTCCTGTCGATTGATTCATATAGCAAAATTGACAAGTACTTACGCGATAATGACAGGGGACAGCTTTCAGCACTGATGATAATCGGAGTATGGCTGGAAGGCCAGTATCTCGCCACTCAGGTAATTAAAGACTATCCCGACCCCATGCTGAGAGACAGAATCGGCGAACAAAAAATTATACTTAATGACCTTATCATGCTTGCAAGCCCTTACTGCGGAAAGGATTCCGAATTCAACAGCCTTTGCAGGAACCTTCAGGATATTAAAGATACATACAGGGATGTAAAAATCACTTACACTATCGGTGACCCCGTAAGTGTCGAAAAGGATAGAGGACTCGTTGTTACACAGACCGAGACAAGCAAGGTTGATATGACTGACGAACAGATGGCTGCCATTATTGACGTTACCAAGAATATTCGCAATAAACTAATTATAAAATAATTAGTATGAAAAAATATTTCTTCACAATCCTATTATTGCTTGCGGGAGGAGTTATGATCCACGGTCAGACCTCCGATCCTCTCGTCAGCAGCTGCGTAATGAACGCAGGCCCGAATTCTAAATATCTGAAAGACTTCAGGATCCAGCTTGGGAAAGCGCCTGCTTCAGGCGATTTCAGGTATAAAGCACAAATGTCGCTCTGGAAAAATACCAAGTATAAATTCACCCAGTGCAATGCTGATGATTCAAAAGGCAAGCTGGTCCTCTCTGTAAGGGATGATGCAAATAAAATAGTGCTCAGTTCCTTCGACCAGAAGTCGGGGAAAATTTATTCGTATATCGAGTTTATTTGCAATAAAAGCGGAATTTATACGCTGAACTATGATTTCCTTGATGGCCAGAAGGGATCTGCTGTCGGAGTCGTCTCAATGGTGAGGTAACCCTCAGAATATTTTTAAAGCCTGGATAAGAAGCACCAGCAGAAAAAACAGGGTAAAAACAATCTCTGCAAATACCTTCTTCCTTTCAAAAATAAAATAGTGTGCCAGCAAATAACAGGCAGGAATACCTGCTATCCATACTATTTCAACTGACACTGAAGGCACGAATAAGAACAAAGCAACAGAAATTACAAGAGACCACAGTAGGAGAGAAAATGTCTTCCTTGATTTTATCTTCTTTGAATTCATCCTCATAACCAGGAAACCCGTACTTACTATTACAATCAATCCTGTGTAGATAAGTAGAATTATCGCAAGCCGTGTGAACTGGTACCCGGCTGCCTTCTCAAGAAGATTGTCCCTGATATCTTCCAGCAGTATCCCGATGTCCTTCCCCAATACATAATAAAGACCAACTGTAATTATAAAAGGAGCTGCCAGTCCAAACAATGAGATTAATATCTCTATGAAATTGCCTGACCTTAATAGAATAATTCCTGCTATAAGCAGAACTCCAAACCAGGCCAGGTCAGCATAAAAAAGCGTTCCAATGCTGATATAGATTCCGGCGTCAAAAAAATTATATGCGGTCCCCGGTTTCCTGTACGAGTCCATTATCCTTCTCATTGCCATCATAAGGAAAACAGAGGCCGGAAGAACGGGATTCAGTACCTGGCACTGGGGAAAGATTGCAATGAACAGGATATAGAAATAGGCAGGAAGAAAAGTCCTTTCATTAATGAAGAAAATGGAGGTGTTGAAGCTTACCAGATAAAACAGCATAAAGCAAAATAGCGCGAGGGTAAAAATCTCCCCGGTCAGCGGATTGGATCCGATTGCCATTTTCAATAACCCGTAAAGCGGCATGGGCCGGGTCTCATAAATAAAGATACCAGGCAATTGTGGATGCAGAAATGCCCCAGCCCAGAATACACAAGTCGTTACTATTAACAGGAAAAGTACACCAGGGCCTGTTCCCCTGAGAAGCTTTAATAACATCGATTCTATAAGTCAAATCCTATATCCGGCCTGAAATACATTTTATCGAACGAAAGGAGCCTGGCATTCCGGTAAGAGCCCTCTAAAGCCTCCTCCATTGTTCCCCCGGGGGAGCTGACTGCCAGCACCCGGCCACCGGATGTGACCACTTTGTTTCCCGAGATCTTTGTACCGGCATGAAAAACCACACAATCACTGGTTTTCCCAAGGCCGGATATCTCAATTCCTTTTTCATAGCTTCCTGGGTATCCTCCCGAGACCAGCATCACCGTTGTGAAAAAGCCGGGATCTGTCACAATTTCCCTCTCCGAAAGGTTGCCTTCAGCAACACCTTCAATCAGTTCAAACAGGTCTGACCTGATCCTTGGAATTACCACCTCTGATTCAGGATCGCCCAGCCTTGCGTTATATTCAATAACAAAAGGATCACCGCCTACATTTATAAGGCCGAAGAAAATAAATCCCTTGTATACTATACCATCTTCTGCCAGTCCTTTCATGGTGGGATCAATGATCCGTTCCTTCACCCTGGCCATAAATTCCTTCCCTGCAAACGACACAGGTGAAACCGCTCCCATTCCGCCTGTATTCAGCCCCGTGTCTCCAGCTCCGACCCTTTTGTAATCCTTCGCCTCGGGAAGCAGAATATAGGAATGACCATCTGTTATTACAAAAACTGAAAGTTCTATGCCACTGAGAAACTGTTCAATGACCACTTTTTGTCCGGCGTTACCGAATTTTCCTCCAAGAATATCATTGACCTCCCTTTCTGCCTCAGCAATATCTTTGATAATCAGTACGCCTTTCCCGGCAGCAAGTCCGTCAGCCTTTATTACATAAGGAGGTTCAAGGATTCTCAGAAACGCCGGTGCAAGCGAAGCATTTGACTTATCAAAAGTTTTATATGCAGCAGTTGGTATTCCATGCCTGGTAAGAAAATCCTTTGCAAAATCCTTGCTCCCCTCGAGCCTTGCAGCTGATTTCGATGGTCCTATTACAGGTACACTTTTAAGGAATCCATCGGCAAGGAAATAATCATGTATCCCTGAAACAAGCGGAGCTTCAGGCCCAACAATAACAATCTTAATATCATTATCCCTGACAGCCCTGCCGACTGACTCAAAATCCTCAGGGTTTATGGGGAGATTGGTTCCGAGCTCAGCAGTTCCGGCATTTCCCGGACCAATAAAAATCCGGCTTACCTTTTTGCTTTGTGATAATTTCCATGTGAGCGCATGTTCCCTGCCTCCGGAACCAAGTATAAGGATGTTCATTCTTCAGGTTATTAAGGTATCCAAATGTAATATTTCAATCTGAAAAATAAAACCCGGACCTGACCAGTTTATTAACCTGCTATGGGAGCACAAACCTGTATCCCCTTGAGATTGCTGAGTTAAGAAACTCCGGCAGAATTGAATTTGCTGAAGATTGAGGTTTATCGTGCAAAACGATCACCGATCCCCTCCTAATCTTCCGTTTGAGTACTGACAGTGATCCGGCAGCACCGAAACCAGCATCAAAATCATAAGCCATCAGATCCCAGAATACAATCCTGAATTTTTTCTTAAGCTTCCCGTACTGGGAAATCGTGATCCTTCCGTACGGAGGCCTGAACAATCTTCCCGGCAGAAAACGGGAAGCATGATCTGCATTTTCGCAATAATCTTCAGTATTTGTTTTCCAGCCGTCAATATGAGAAAAACCGTGATTGCCTGCAATATGTCCCTTCTCTTTGATTTTCTCCACCAGTGAAGGATATTTTTCTGCAGCCTGCCCTGAACAGAAGAAAACAGCTTTTACATGGTACTGGTCGAGGATGTCAAGCAGACCAGGCGTGGAGGCGGGGTCAGGTCCGTCATCAAAGGTGAGGCAAAGCATCTTTTCAGTTGACTTTATCCTGAAGAGGGCCTCCGGATAAAGCCAGCCTGAAAAGATACATGGCCTGAAGAGCCTCATGGTCATTTATTTGCGCGATAAAGCTGGGTATAATATTTATTGACTAACGGCTCAACGCTTTTAGTCAATGAATCCATCTTCATTTTTACCGACATGTTGTAAATATCGAGAAGAGCCTGCATATTTATGCCTGTGGAATAATCCAGACCGAAGCGCTGAGTGCTTCTGAGCCTGACCGCATACGAAAGATACTGGTCGGCATAGCCGATAATATTGTCAAGCAGTCTCATGCCCTCCTCAACGTGACCCGCCTTAATAAGATCCTCAGCAAGCACGATCGAGAAATAGTCTTGTGGAAGCTTATCTGCCGGCACAAGTCCTATTCCCTTCCTGACAGCCTCAATGGCCCTTGTGGTATCACCAGTCTGGAGCAGGGCATTGCCGAGATTTCCGAACAGCCTTCTGAAGTTGACGAACATCCTTCGGTTGTTTTCGTCGAGATAAACATGAGGATCAGCAGCATTGCCCCATTTGAACTTATTCATCATATTGTCGTACATGGCATCAGGGTCGATGGAGCCATATTCGCCCTGCTCGGCGCCTTCAGTTTTGACGGGAGCTATTCTGTATGCCATCCCCTCCTGGATAAAATATTTTTCCAGACCCTTGTACTGGTCTGCAGGAACTGTAGTTGAAATATATACAGGCCTCTTCCAGCCATTATTCGATAAAAGATCCATGATCGCAAGATCGCCCTTGTAAGCGTAGCTATCGGAATATTCCCATATCATCGGAGAGACCATTCTGTTCCTGAAACGACTACTGACAGTTCCGTTTGCAAGAACAAGCGATGTGTCGACCTGTATCTCGAGCTTATTTGAAGGCAGGTAATTCGTATAATCGCCCTGTCCGCTGGCATCGATCATGAATTTCTTATCGTCCTGTCCGGCAAACTTCACAACATCTCTGATGTCGACGGATTTATTTATCCTGTTATTTACCGGAAGTTGAGTTCTTGTTCCTTCGACATATTTTTCAGATGGCAGAGTAAAAGGCAGCGGGTCAGATTTGAATGCTTTCTGCCTCATCATATCAATGTACCATCCTGCCTGAATATAGCTAAGGTTTGCTACCCTGACATCCTGCCTTATTCCCAATACATCCTGGACACACCAGACGGGGAATGAATCGTTATCTCCATAAGTGAATAGTATGCTGTTCGGCGCGCAGGATTCCAGGTAATTGGCACCAATATCACGTGCTGTGTATCGTCCGGATCTGTCATGATCGTTCCAGTTCTGGTCAGCCATAAGAACTGGACAGGCTGCCAGAAGCAGCACAAATGTCAGGGCTGTCGCAGCATTATGCCTGAGAAATTTACTGAACATCTCGTAAACGCTTAAAAATCCAAAGCCTATCCATATTGTAAATGCATAAAAAGAACCAGTATAAGCATAGTCTCGCTCCCTTGGCTGGTTGGGGCTTTGGTTAAGGTATAGAATAATTGCCAGTCCGGTCATTAGAAAGAAGGCAAGCACAAGTACAAAGCCGTTCCTGTCTTTCTTATACTGCCACATCATGCCTGCAAGCCCAATAATCAGAGGGAGCAGGTAATACTTGTTGTTGGCAGGATTTTTTTTCAGATCTGATGGGAATTCATCAAGCTTGCCGAGGCGGGCCTCGTCAATGAAATTTATTCCGCTTATCCAGTTGCCATGGATATTGTTACCGTCGCCTTCAATATCGTTTTGCCTGCCGGCAAAATTCCACATGAAATACCTCATATACATAAATCCGATCTGGTACCTGAAGAAGAACCGGAGATTTTCGCCAAAAGTTGGACAAACAATCGTTTCCTTTCCGGAGTTGGAGCTGACGGAATACTTTCTGCCCTCAACTTTTCCCCAGTATTTATATGAAGCTTCATGATCGGGATCCTGGCTGAACATTCGTGGGAAGACTGTCTCGAAGGTCTGTTCGTATTTATATTCAGGCCTGTAATACGGCTTGTACTTCCCATCTGATTTGTTATAGCCCGCAATCACTTTCTTCATACTGGTAACGGGTGCAGAATAATAGTTCCCGAAGAATTTTGGAGAGCTTCCATATTGCTCCATATTGATATAATAGGAAAGCGAAAAAACATCGGCAGGATTATTCTGGTTCATCGGAGGCCGTGCAGAAGATCTAATCATGATCATGGCATACGATGAATAACCTATCATTATCACAGCAAGGCAGGTTATTATATAATTAAAGATCACCCTCCTGCTCTTTAATGAATATCTTATGCCGAAAACCAATGCAACAATTGTAAGGGCCACGAAGAAGAACAATCCCGAATTATAAGGCAATCCGAGAACGTTTACAAAGAGAAGCTCAAACCACCCGGCTATGGCGGGAGCTCCCGGCATTAGTACGAACACCATTATCCAGAGCAGGAATACTGCGAGCAACAAAGTCTTAATAAATCCTATGGTGGTGACCTCGTACTTTCTGAAATAATATACAAAAACAAGAACCGGAATCACCAGAAGGTTGAGCCTGTGCACACCAAGCCCCAGACCCATGATATAGGCGATAAGTATAATCCACCTCCCGGAGGTGGGTTCATCTGCTTCCTCTTCCCATTTCAGCATAGCCCAGAAAACAAGGCCGAGAATAAGAGACGATAGTGCATACAGCTCGCCCTCAACTGCCGAAAACCAGAAGGTGTCGGAGAAGGTATAAGCCAGGGAACCAATGACTCCGCTGGCGAGAATGACAATAATATGTTTTTCTTCAAGCGGGTTGTTTCTTGTAAAAATCCTGCGCACAAGGTGCGTGATTGTCCAGAACAGGAACATAATTGCCAGTCCGCTGCAAAGCGCCGAAAGCCTGTTGATCATCAAAGGTACTTTGGCAGCGTCGCTACCTGCAAACAGGGCAGCAATCCTTCCCATCATAAGAAAGAGCGGCGCTCCGGGAGGATGGCCAACCTGCAGCCTGTTGGCCGCAAGAATAAACTCGCCGCAATCCCAGAAACTTATCGTCGGTTCGACGGTCATCAGGTAGACAACAGCAGATATCAGAAACATCAGCCCTCCGGTAATATTATTCCAGCGGCGATATTTGGCCATCATAGGATCCATAAATGATCGATTTTATAAATTGAGAAAACAAAGAACGCAAAAATTTACAATATGGGCCTAAACTGTTAATTATTTAACACGATTTTAACTTGTCAATAACTGCAAGTAATTCATTTTAACCGCAAAGGACACAAAGATTTACGCGTAGGCCGCAAAGTATTTAAGTGAACAAACTTTGCGTTCTTTGGGGTTAGAGAATCAGATGTAATATCTCCACGGTTTAATCATCCACTCCTCCCCTGCATAATTGATCCCTACTCTGGGTCCGGTTTTTATCTCCGGGTAAATACCGGCATCCTCGACCCATATCCGGTCGGATGTAGCCAGGTCAACTCCGTAAAACGACCGGTCAATGCCAAGCGTCCTTGTAAGTTTACCGGGTCCGTTAAATCCTTCAATTCCGCGGATTAATGCAGCCTGGGGATTGTTTTCGCCACCGGCGACAAAATTAAGCATCCAGTACATCCCGTACACAAAATATACATATATCCTTCCACCGCTGTGAAACATCACCTCAGTCCTGGGAGTTCTCCCCTTACTGGCATGACATGCCAGATCTTCCGGTCCGCGGTAAGCTTCTGTTTCCGTGATTAAAAATCTCCGGATTTTACCGTCGCCCTGGCTGATGGCAATTTTTTTCCCGACGAGTTCGGGGGCGACAAAAAGAACATCGCGAGTGAAGAATGCTGACGAGAGTCTGGCGCCTTCAAGTGGGTCAGTATGGGATTTTCCCTTCATATTTATCCCACTCTTTAAAAACTTCCTTACCCCCGGCATTGGATTCCTTGATAAAAGCCACTTTTCTTTCCGAAGGGTTCAGGATTATCTCGTCATAGATCAGGCTGTCGTTAAATCCGGCATCTGCAGCATCTTTTCTGCCTGCGGCGTACACAACTCTTTTAATACCTGACCAGTATATGGCACCGAGGCACATAGGGCAGGGTTCGCATGAAGCATAAATGACACAATCCGAAAGGTCGTGGGATCTTAAAGCTGCAGAGGCTTTTCTTATTGCCAGTATTTCAGCGTGAGCTGTGGGGTCGTGAGAAGTTACGACCATATTGTTTGCCTCCGCGATGATTTTTCCATCCCTGGCGATAACAGCACCGAATGGGCCTCCTCCATCCCTGATGCTCTTTTTTGCCAGTGAAATTGCATGGTGAAGAAGCGATAATTCATCTTTCATTTTCAAACAGATTTTTAACTTAAAATGGAATGTAAAAATAAGCTTAGTTTCTTTCACCGGAAATAAATTCTCGGTAATATTCTTTTTTTTTAATAAATATGTTGTATTTTTGCAGACCCGAAATAAAAGGGTTTTTACATTAAGCATAAGTGTATCAATTAAAAAATTAAGTACAAGTGAACACCTTAAGTTATAAGACAGTATCGGCAAATAAGGCAACTGTCAACAAAGAGTGGGTAATAATTGATGCTGAAGGAGCAGTTCTTGGCCGTTTTGCATCATTGGTTGCCAACATGTTGAGGGGAAAGCACAAGACAAATTTCACTCCTCATGTTGATTGCGGCGATAATGTTGTTGTGATCAATGCAGAGAAAGTTGCCCTGACAGGCAAGAAAATGTCAGATAAGGAATATGTAAGGTACACCGGTTACCCCGGCGGACAGAAATTCACGACTGCAGAGGAGGTTCTTAAAAAGAACCCGATAGGGCTTGTCGAAATGGCTGTCAAAGGTATGCTCCCTAAGAACCGTCTTGGAAGCGAACTTTTCAGGAACCTGCATGTTTATGCCGGCACCGAACATCCTCATGAAGCTCAGAAACCCAAAAAAGTAGAATTCAAAAACAACTAAGGAACAGATATGGAAGTTATCAATGCTATCGGAAGAAGAAAAGCAGCCGTTGCCAGGGTATTTTTAAGTGATGGCAAAGGTAAAATTACTGTTAACGGCAGGGATTATAAAGAATATTTTGGAGCCGAAACACTTGAGTATGTCGTAACGCAGCCTCTGGTTCTTTTGAATGTTGCTGATAAATATGATATCGTTGTAAATCTTGACGGTGGCGGAGTAAAAGGCCAGGCTGAAGCTCTTCGTCTTGGCATTACCAGAGCCCTCATAAAAATTGATGAGGAAAGCAAAAAAGCCCTTAAGGCTAATGGTTTCGTCACCCGCGACCCTCGCGAAGTAGAAAGAAAAAAACCAGGCAGGCCAAAAGCCCGCAAAAGGTTCCAGTTCAGTAAACGTTAGTATTTGCCGGACTGAGCAAGTTTAGTATCTAAATTGCAAAGACTTCCCTGAAGGAACTACTCTGCAATTGATTTTAATGAATGTAAACTTAAATTATATAAAATGCCCAGAACAAATTTTAAAGAATTACTAGATGCTGGTGTTCATTTCGGACACCTTAAAAGAAAATGGAATCCCGCAATGGCTCCCTATATTTTTATGGAGCGTAATGGCATTCATATTATTGACCTCGAAAAAACTATCTTAAAGCTTGATGAGGCAGCTTCAGCAATGAAGCAAATTGCGAGGTCAGGAAAGAAAGTCTTATTCGTCGCCACAAAAAAACAGGCTAAAGAGATTGTTGCCGAAAAAGTAAAACAGGTAAACATGCCTTATGTTACTGAGCGCTGGCCCGGTGGAATGCTTACCAACTTCCCTACAATCAGGAAGGCAGTCAAGAAAATGGGATCTATCGACAAAATGGCAATTGACGGAACATTCACAAACCTTTCAAAACGCGAAAGACTGCAAGTGACCCGCCAGAGAGCCAAGCTTGAAAAGAACCTCGGCAGCATTGTCGACCTTACACGCCTACCCTCAGCTCTCTTTATTGTTGATATTTGCAAGGAACATATTGCCGTCAGGGAAGCAAAACGTCTCGGCATTCCTGTGTTTGCAATGGTTGATACCAATTCTGACCCGTCAGACATTGATTTTCCGATTCCTGCAAATGACGACGCCTCAAAATCAATATCACTTATTATTGAGATCCTCTGCCAGGCAATCGAGGAAGGACTGAACGAAAGAAAACTTGAAAAAGACAAGGAACCTAGTAAAGGAGAGAAGAAAAGCTTAAGGAAAGACCTTGAGTCGAAAGATATCTCTCCAGCCCTGATCGAAGCTCTTGTCGAAGAAGATGAAGAAGAGAATGAGGATGATGCAGATAAAGATGATTCCGATGACGAATCTGAAGGAACTGCTGAAGAATCAGAAGAGAAAAAGAAATAACAGAATTTGATTTTAATACTGAAATAATAATGGCTACAATAAATGCTGCCGATGTTGCAAAACTGAGAAGGGTTACCCTTGCAGGAATGATGGACTGCAAAAAAGCTCTTGAAGAAAGCGACGGCAATTTTGATAAGGCAATTGAAATAATCCGCGAAAAGGGACAGGCTGTTGCAAATAAGCGTGCCGACAGGGAAGCCACTGAAGGTGTTGTACTTGCAAAAGTTACCTCTAATGGTAAGCTCGGCGTAATTACCGTCCTGAACAGCGAAACTGATTTCGTTGCTAAAAATGCCAAATTCCAGGAGCTCACAAACAAGATAATTGATATCGCTCTGGCAAAGAATCCTGCTGACCTTGAGGCACTCAAGGCACTCCCAATGGAAGGCGGTACTGTCGGCGGGAAAATAATTGAATTTGTGGGAATCATCGGTGAAAAACTCGATCTCTCTTATTTTGAGAAAATTGAAGCTGCCCACGTTCAGGCATACATTCACCCCGGAAACAGGCTTGCAACCCTCGTTGGTTTTACTAAAGCAGGTCTTGACGTACAGGTTTACAAGGATGTCGCCATGCAGGTTGCCGCAATGAATCCTGTTGCAGTCGATAAAGCTGACGTTCCCGAGAAAACAGTTGCCCAGGAACTTGAGATAGGAAGGGAACAGGCTCGCCTTGACGGCAAACCCGAAGAGATGCTTGATAAGATCGCACAGGGCAAGCTTGGTAAGTTTTTCAAGGAGAGCACGCTTCTTAACCAGGAATTTGTTAAGGATAACAAACAGACAATTGGCCAGTACCTGAAATCAGTCGATAAAGACTTATCAGTGACAGGTTTTAAAAGATTTACACTCAATTTATAAACGTAAATCAATAGTTCAATAATTAATGTGGCGCTCCAGGGCGCCATTTTTTTTGCCCTGTCTCCCAATCCCCTTCTCCCCGGAGCTATTCTTGGTATACATCTTTCTTAATAATATTGTTTATTTCATGAGAGATTCCTCATTCATCCGTCTGAAGGCGGGTTCATTCGGAATGACAAATATCTTTTTGAAGTGGGAGGATGAGAGTGCGGGCCATGCCCGCACTCTCATCCCTTATCCCCGACAAAGACCTGTCATTCCGAGCGTCAGCGAGGAATCTCCATTTGGATTATTTATTAATACTTTTTAATATCATATCTTTACGAGAAATGATAAAAAATTATGAAATATTCCAGGATATTGTTAAAGCTTAGCGGTGAATCACTGGCAGGGAAAGGCAACCATGGGATAAACGAGAGCGTACTTGAAGAATATGCCAGACAGATTATCGAAGCCGTTAATAAAAAATGCGAGGTCGCCGTGGTTATAGGCGGAGGTAATATCTTCCGTGGACTGAGTGGAACTGAATCCGGGTTCGACAGGGTTAAGGGCGACCATATGGGAATGCTCGCTACTATCATTAACAGCCTTGCCCTGGAAAGCGCTGTAAGAAAGCTTGGCGGTAAGGCAACCGTTTTCACATCAATCAGAATGGAGCCTGTCGGCGAGCTTTATAACCGCGATAAGGTTCTTGAAGAGATGAAGAAAGGCTCAGTTTGCATCCTGGCAGGCGGAACAGGCAATCCTTTCTTTACAACAGATACTGCGGCTGCACTGAGAGCAGTCGAAACCGGAGCTGATGTCCTTCTAAAGGGCACACGCGTCGATGGCGTCTACACAGCTGATCCGGAGAAGGATCCCAAAGCTGAAAAATTTGATTCCTTATCATTCGAGGAGGTGATTGTCAGAAGGCTTAAAATAATGGACTCCACAGCCTTTACAATGTGCCGCGACAATAATATGCCAATTGTCGTTTTCGACATGAATAAAAAGGGAAACCTGATAAAGTTGATCGAGGGAGGAAAAACCGGAACACTGATTTGCAACTGACAACGAATTGTTTTTTAAGCTATTTTATTAAATTTGTTCCACTTGATGAGATAAAATAAGAAAACCGCTAAAAACCAGCCCCATGAACGAAGATGTTGAACTGATAATTGAAGAAGCAAGAGACAGGATGCAAAAAGCCATTGAACATCTTGAACATGAGCTTGCGAGGCTTCGCGCAGGAAGGTCCAACCCGGCTCTTCTTGACGGAATAACCGTAGACTATTACGGAGTCAATTCACCCCTCGCACAGGTATCAAATATAAATACTCCTGACCCCAAGACAATCCTGATCCAGCCATGGGAGAAAACTATGCTGGGTACTATCGAGAAAGCCATCATGGCTGCCAACATAGGGCTCATGCCCGTAAACAACGGCGAGGTTATACGTATCAATATCCCTCCGCTTACCGAGGAGAGAAGACATCAGCTTGTAAAGCAGGTGAGAAATGAAGGAGAGACAGCCAAGATCAGCGTACGCAATGCCAGAAAATGGGCAAATGACGAACTTAAAGAACTGCTGAGGGACGGCCTTCCTGAGGATATCGAAAAGGACGCCTCTGAACAGGTGCAGGAAATGACCCACGATTACAATGGCAAGGCAGATAAGGTGATGGCTACGAAAGAGAAGGACGTTATGACTGTATAGCTTACCTCCTTAATATATTACTCCCCTCAGACCTGATGTACAGTTCAGACAAATATCATTCATGCGTCTTCCCGACAAAACAGATTTTCTGAATATCCTGTATTTCGGACCTGTCCATATTTCCCTGAAGGAATCCTCGTTAAGATCGCCCATTACATGATCTGCATTCTTGTCAAAGCAGCATGGCAGTACCTTTCCGTCCCACGTCAGCACCGGGCTGAACCATAATCGTGCGCACCTGTCGGGATACGAATTTTTTAAAGTGTACACATTACACTTATCCTTATACCTGCGGAATCTCTTGTCCGAAGGAAGCCATTTGCTGAAATCATCCTTATTGATGATCTGCATCGATTTAAGCTTTAGTGTGGCATTTACCTCATGTGCAAATTTGTGTGCCTCCCTGGCCTGGTGCTCATTATTCCTGTTAACAAGAAACTGAATAGCGATCTTCATTGGCGAGGATCTCTTCTTTACAGCTTCAGAGACATTTCTTATTCCGCCGATAACCTTCTCAAAATCACCATTCACACGGTAAGCTGAGTATGTCTGCTGATCCATCCCGTCGAGCGATATAATAATCTCCCTTAGCCCTGAAACAGCCAGCTTTTCTGCATTCTCTTCTGAAATGAAATGTCCGTTTGTCGAAATAACAGTGTTCAATCCGGTGCATCTCGCAAGGAACTGGAAGAGCCCGGGATGAAGCATCGGTTCGCCCTGAAAATAAAGATTTATATTATAAAGGTATGGTTCAAGCTCTGAGATAAGCTTATCAAAAAGAGAAAAGTTCATGAATCCTTTTGGTCTTGTCATCACCCCTGAACCGGTGCTGCACTCGGGGCATTTAAGGTTGCAGTTATTTGTAAGTTCGGCGCTTATTGCCACCGGCATCCCGTTCGCGACAGGTTTCCCTGAGAGGGAACTCGCCAGGTATGAATACCCTGCTGAGATTGCATTCCGTTGTCTGGCGAGATATCCACTCATTGCTTGGTAAAAGTGAAGTAAGATAATAAAATAATTTTCATGAATGAAGTAGGGTATGGCACCTCTTCAATGGTCATAGCGATGAAAATGGAAAATTACCGGGTAATAAAAGAGATTTTAATTATTAATAAAAATAAAAAGAGCCATGAAAACTTTTAAAAATTTTTCGCTTATCCTTTTAGCTCTCCTGCTCGCCTTCTCATCTGAGTCGGCAATTTCAGGAGGAGTAAATGATAAGAAGAAAGCCGACCAGCAATCTTTCATTACAATCAGGGGAAAGGTTGTTGATGCAGAAACCGGTACTGCGCTTGTTTTTGCAACCGTAGCGGTATCAGAAACAAACGTTGCTGTAGTAACCAACATTGATGGTGAATTCACTATCAAGTTTGGTGAATCGCTTACCTCAAAAAACCTCGAATTCACGTTCCTGGGTTATAAAACCAAGGCAGTTCCCATCAGTTCAATGCGTGAAGATGGCTTCAAGAATATGGTGAAGATGGATGTTGCTCCTATACCCATAAAAGAGATCATTGTAAAACCAATCGATCCCGTGGATATTGTGTATAAGGCTATTGTAAAAATCGGTAAAAACTATGAAACGGTTCCTAATCTTATGACTGCCTTTTACAGGGAGACGATACGCAAGAACCGGACTTATGTTTCAATAGGAGAAGCAGTAGTTGAAATATTCAAGGCACCATACGACAATGATGTTCGCTTCGACAATGCAAGGATCTATAAGGGAAGGAAAAGCTCTGATGTTCAGAAGATGGATACCGTGCTCTTCAAGCTCGAAGGCGGGCCGTTAAGCGCGCTGGAGCTTGATCTTGCCAAGAACACTGAAGCAATCCTTACCATTGATGCAATGAAGTACTACGATTATTCCTTGTCGAGCGTTATCGAAATAGATGGCAGGCCTCATTATGTTATCAGCTTCAAGCAGAAACCATCTGTTGATATGCCACTCTTTATGGGAGATCTCTACATAGATTCGGAATCGAGTGCAATATCAGAAGCCGAATTCGGATTTAACCTGGCCGACAAAGCAGCTGCCTCATCCATATTTATCAAGAAAAAACCTCTTGGGATGCAGGTAACTCCTGAACTTGCCACTTACATGGTAAAATACAGGGTACAGGACAATAAGTGGCATTTTGAATATTCCAGGGCCGAAGTCAAATTCAAGGTAAACTGGAAGAGAAAACTCTTCAACACTTATTATACTACAATGTCAGAAATTGCAATAACTGATCGTACTGACCAGGAAGTTGTTAAATTTGCAGGGAAAGACAGGATTAAATACTCAGATATATTCTCTGATAAGGTAAGTGCATTCGCTGATCCGGATTTCTGGGGAGAATACAACGTAATTGAACCTGACCAGAGCATCGATGCAGCAATACGCAGGCTGAGCAAAAAGCTGAAATTCAGCGACAGACAGGATCTGGAGAAATAATTAATTAATGATCAGGGACACTGAAATAATAAGGAGGATCAGGCAGGGCGATAAGGCAGAATTTGAATCGCTTTTCCGGTCCTCCTATGTTTCTCTGGTCCGCTACGCAAAATCAATAATCAAGGATCACGATTCAGCAGAAGAAATAGTCCAGGATTTGTTTTTCAGACTCTGGCAAAACAGGGAAAAAATTAACATAGAGAGTTCTTTGAACGGGTATCTTTTCAGGGCAGTCCATAATAAGTGCCTCCACTATATCAATCACCTTAAGATTGTCGGGCAACATGCACAGGAGACAGCTGCAGGACAGACATCAAAATCTGAAGATCCTGTAGATATAATCCGGTACAAGGAGCTGCAGGAAAAGATAAACCTGATTCTTGAAAGACTACCCTACAGATGCAGCCTGATCTTTTGCATGAGCAGGTTCGATGGGTTGAAATACAATGAAATAGCAGAAAAACTTTCAGTATCGGTAAAAACAGTGGAAGCCAATATGGGAAGGGCTCTAAAGGAATTCAGAAAAGCATTAATTGAAAAATGAAGGAGATGATTAACACGGAGAGATTTACGGACAGTGAGTGGGAAGAAATTGCTTCTGCCCTGTCAGGCGAAAAAGAGGGTCGGCCTGAACTGATGAACAGGTTCATGGCTGAAGATAATAACGAAGTTGAAAAGAAATGGAAAGGGTTGAGGACAATGAATGAGGATAAAGATATCAATGTTGATGATGCATGGAATAAAGTGAGCTCAAAAATCGACACTGCCGGAGCAGCTGAAGTCACAGAGCCGGCAAGGTTTATATTCATGAGAAGCACCTTCATGCGTGTTGCTGCCGTTGCCCTGATATTGCTGGGCATCAGTGCCGCCGCCCTTTACTTTGTCTCATCAGATTCGCTGAGCAGAAAGATCGTTGTTGCAACAGGCAAAAGCCAGGTTAATTACAAAGTGTCCCTTCCCGACGGAAGCAGCATATTCCTAAACCGGAATAGCGAGCTGACATATCATTCAAATTTCGGCAGGCATGGCAGAAATGTTGCACTTGCAGGTGAAGCTTTCTTCGATATCGCGCACGATCCTTCCAAACCTTTTACAATTGATGCAGGAAAGGCAAGTGTCAAGGTTGTCGGAACCTCTTTCAATGTAATTACAAATAACCCGGACTCAGCTGTCGAGGTTTTTGTCAGGACAGGCAAGGTAATGCTCTCCGATAATACAGGAGATAAGAGCCTTTTGCTTGAACCAGGATATGTGGGAACTATGGATTCTAAGGTTTCTGAAAAGAAAATTAACAGCAATCCAAATTACATGTCATGGCAGACAAGGAGCCTGGTTTATGACGGACAGACACTCGACATCGTGTTCAGGGATCTTAAACGGGTATACAACATGGAAATAATCGCAGATGATCATTCTATTCTGAATGAGACATTGCACTCTACGATCGATAATACATCTCAGGATACTATAATCCGCTTAATTTGCCAGAGTTTTACTCTTGGTTATTCAAAAGATGGCGATATTTACCATCTTGTAAGAAAATAACGCAACTTTTAAAATATGGCCTCATCCAATGGCCCCTTGTTTAAAAGAAGTTTTTTCATTTTTATAATTATTTCCCTGCTACACTGCCCCCCGGCAATGTGCCAGGGAACTATTCTTGATTCTGCATTTACCTTCAGGGCCGGATTGGTGAAAACAGGCAACGCCCTGAATATCATTTCCAGACGAACAGGATATAACTTCACTTACGACAGTCATCTTATTAACCAGGAAAACAAGGTGGTTCTGTCTTTCATCAATGTAAGATTGACCGCCGTCCTTGATTCAATACTGGAGAACGATTCCCTCAACTACTCGGTAATCGATAAATACATAATTATTTCGAAAGTACTACCTCCTGTAGTTTCAAAAGTCGATTCGCCACAGCCTGAAGTAATGGATTACATATCAGGAGTTATAGTCGATGATGAGACAACTGAACCGTTGCCGTTTGCAGCTATCTCACTGAAGAACAGGGCCCATGGAACCGTGACGAATGAAACAGGCGAATTCGGCCTTAAAATACCGGGGGAATGCCTGGCGGATACTCTCTCCGTCTCTTACCTGGGGTTCGTCAGGCGCGAAATACCGGTAAAGCAGGCTCTGGGAAATATTTTTACAATCCGGATGAAGAGGGAGTTCATTTCCATCCCTGAAATAATCATTAAAACCCAGGTGCCCCAGGAGATCATTTACAAAAGTATCAGTGCCATACCAAAAAACTATGGAAATACTCCTGTAATGATGACCGGTTTCTACAGGGAAGGCGTAATGAAAAAGGAGGAGCTCCAGGTATACTCGGAAGCTGTTCTCCAGATATATAAAAGTTCATATACCAGCTCACTCCTGAACGACCAGATCAAGGTCTACAAAAGCCGTAAAGTAGAGAACACGACGTCGCGCGATACTCTTACGATAAGGCTTAAGGCAGGCCTTAACACCTGCCTGGAGCTGGACGGGATAAAGAATCTTTTCGATTTTCTTTCCAGGGAAAATATGGCGGAATACCTGTACAGGATATCCGATATTGTTTCGTCAGACGATGAGGCTGCCTTTGTTATTGATTTTGAGCAGCGGGAAGGCATTGATCTGCCACGATACAGGGGAAGCGTCTATATAAATACAGATGATTATGCAATAGTGAAAGCTGATTTTGAACTTCACCCGAAGTATATCCGACTGATGAAGGATTCATTCATCACAAGTTCCTCACGCGGCTTTTCCACATGGCCGGTGACCGTAAAATACTCAGTAAGTTACCGCAAATTTAACGGCAGGTATTATCTTTCACATGTGAGAGGCGATCTGCTCTTCACCTCAAAGCAGAAGAAGAAGCTTTTCAGTACCCAGTTCAGCGTATTTTTTGAGCTTGCCATTACAGGCGTAAATACTACGAATGTAAGCAGGTTTGACAGGGAAGAGCTTGCCCCTGTTCATTCGATTTTTTCGGAAACCATCAATGACTATGATGCAAACTTCTGGGGCGACCAGGATTTCCTCAAGCCGGAGGATAATCTGATCCAGGCACTCAAGAATGTTAAAGTCAAGCTCTTCGAATTTCCCGGAAACCAGAATTAGTATTTATCAATTAACTGGTAAAGTGCGCTCAGGTCGGGCGTGAGAACCACTTCTGTCCTCCTGTTCTTCTGCCTTGAGTCCGACGTATTCCTTGAATCGATCGGCAGGAATTCGCTCCGGCCAGCGGCAGTAAGACGCTTCGGGTCAATTTTTGATCCTTCAAGAAGAACCCGCACTACAGTTGTTGCCCTCTTGACGCTCAAGTCCCAGTTATCCTTTAGCTGTCCGCTTCCGGGATTATATGGAACGTTATCGGTATGTCCTTCAATTGTAATCTGGATATCGGGATTTTTTTCAAGAACACCTGCAAGTTTCTTAAGCGCATTCTTTCCGTTGGCATCAATGTCCCAGCTGGCTGTTTTAAAGAGAAGTTTCTCCTCGAGAGAAACATACACCTTGCCGTTCTTCATAGTAACTGTCAGCCCGTTATTTTCGAAACCCAGAAGCGCTTCAGAGACTTTGTTTTTCAGGTCTGATGCTATTTTCTTCTGGTTATCGAGTATTTTTTCAAGCTCAAGAAGTCTTGCATTCTTCTTTTCGAGCTGGTATGAAAGCTCATCAAGAGATGCCTTTTTGGCATCAAGGTTCTGTTCGAGCTGTTTCAGCAGGTCCTCCTTTTTCTGAAGGTTCTCCTGTGCAGTCTGAAGCTCTGAAAGAAGCTTCTGGGTATCCTTCACATTACCTTTTATCAGGTCTTCGTGTGCGTTCTGGAGATCATTGTATCTTGCTGATATCTTATTGTAGTCATCGACTGCCTTATCACGCTCGCTCTGAGCTTTCAGGATCTCATCACTTACCGTCTCAGCCTTTTTCTGAAGGGATGCAAGCTTAGCTGCAAGTTCCTTGTTTGACATCTCAAGTCCTATATTCTGAGTCTTGAAATCGTCTCTTTCATTCATGAATTGCTTGCTGGAATCCTGGAGAGTCTTGAATTTCTTCCCTGAAACACATGAAACTGCAGATAATGCAACCAGCGCTGCAAGAGAATATATTACAATTTTATTCATGCCTATAAAGTATTAATATTATAAAAATTGATCCATAAAAATATTGCTGTCATCCATGTCTGACAAGGCAAAAATAAGAAAATCCGTCTGAAGCTTCAGCAAACACGAGGGAATAATAATTGTTATATTTGCAGGTTATTTTTAAACCGATGAATACTGAGGAGAATCTGCTGTTCAATATTTCGTCTCCCGAGGATCTCCGGAAGCTCCCTCCTGCCGATCTGGTAAGGATCAGCGACGAGCTTCGAAAGTATATTATCGATGCTGTCAGCAATAACCCCGGTCATTTGGGTGCAAGCCTTGGGGTCGTTGAGCTTACGGTTGCTCTTCATTATGTTTTTAATACTCCTTACGATAAAATAATCTGGGATGTCGGCCACCAGGCTTATGGCCACAAGATACTGACAGGCAGGCGCGATAAATTCTCCACAAACAGAAAATACAAGGGCATCAGCGGATTTCCGAAGATGTCGGAGAGCGAGTATGATGCCTTCGGAACAGGCCACTCCTCTACTTCCATTTCCGCAGCCCTGGGGATGGCAGTTGCAGCAAAGAGCAATGGTGAAAAAAGACAGATTGTCGCTGTTATCGGCGACGGAGCCATGACGGCTGGCGAGGCTTTCGAGGGTCTGAACAATGCAGGAATTTCGAAATCCGACCTTATTGTCATCCTCAACGACAACCAGATGGCGATTGATCCGAATGTCGGGGCACTCAAGGAGTATCTTCTCGACATCACCACCAGCAAGACCTACAACAGGTTCAAGGATAAGGTGTGGAACATGCTGGGCAAAGTAGGCAAGTTTGGACCCGATGCCAGGACTCTCGCGGCTCAGCTTCAGGCAGGATTCAAGAGCACAATTCTTGACAAAAGCAACCTTTTCGAAGGGATGAACTTCAGGTATTTCGGTCCGATCGACGGCCACGACGTGCTTCACATGGTCGATGTGCTCGGTGACCTGAAAAGGATTCCCGGGCCGAAGCTGCTTCACTGCCTTACAGTGAAGGGGAAGGGATTCAAGCAGGCAGAAGAAAACCAGATCACTTTTCATGCTCCAGGCAAATTCGACAAAAAGACAGGCGAGCTGTTAAAGACTTCCAACGGAGATCCTCCTCCTTTCCACGAGATTTTCGGGAATACGCTCCTGGAGCTAGCTCGGAATAATGAAAAGATTGTCGGAATAACTCCAGCGATGCCAACAGGCTGCTCAATGTGCATAATGATGAAGGAGATGCCTGACAGGGTATTCGACGTGGGCATCGCAGAGCAGCATGCAGTCACTTTTTCTGCGGGGCTTGCTGCAATGGGAAAGATACCATTCTGCAATATATATTCATCATTTATTCAAAGAGCTTACGATCAGGTAATTCATGATGTGGCGATCCAGAAGCTTCATGTTGTCTTTTGTATCGATCGTGGAGGGCTTGTAGGATCAGACGGAGCTACTCACCACGGGTTCTTCGACCTGGCATTCATGCGTGCAATTCCCAACATGGTCGTAAGTGCACCTATGGACGGCATAGAGCTCAGAAACCTTATGTACACTGCTCAGCTGGATAAGAACAGCTTTCCATTTTCGATCCGGTACTCAAGAGGAAGCAGTATGACAAAGGACTGGGAGAGACCGTTTGAAGAGATTGAGATCGGAAAGGCGAGGCTCCTGAGCGAAGGAAAGGATATTGCAGTGCTTAGCATCGGGTACCCGGGAAATAATGTTGTATCTGTTGTGAAAAAACTTGAGAAAGAATCTATAGGCATCACACATTGGGATATGCGTTTTGCCGCTCCTCTGGATAAGGATGCACTTGATTCTGTTTTCAGGAAATTCAAAAAGATAATTACCGTTGAAGATGGCGTTTTAAAAGGAGGCTTTGGCAGCTCAGTCATTGAGTTCATGTGCGACAACGGTTACTCGGCTGAAGTGAAGCGGCTTGGTATTCATGATTATTTTGTCGAGCAGGGAACGCCGGATGAGCTATATGCCGAATGTGGATTTGATGCGGAAGGGATAGAAAAGGCTATAAGGGAAGTTGTGGGGAGACCGGTAACCAGCGACCGGTGACCGGTTTGATATAAGACAGCCTGGTTCAAACAATTTTCCAAAAGATAAAAAAAATATCTATTTTCGCAAGCCTGTTTCAGGCCCGGATGGCGGAATTGGTAGACGCGCTGGTCTCAAACACCAGTGGCAGCAATGCTGTGCCGGTTCGATCCCGGCTCCGGGTACTTTTTTAAACAAATAAAGCCTTGATACACATTAATATCAAGGCTTTTTTATTTGTCTCTGCTCAAACATGGCTGAAACATTTACATAATTTAAGTTATTTAGTTTATATGTCTCAGATTACCTGTATAGACCAAATTGGGGGATTTTGGGGTGTTCAGAATAAATTTTACACTATTTTTATATTGGCTGTTGTTCAAAAACCGTGACAAGTCTTATAACCTTTATTGTCCGTGTTAGGTACAGTAAAGATTAAGTATCAAGTGTTATTCCTGTTAGTTCATTGAAGCTATCAAAGATTTGATACCATCGTAGGGTTCTTTAACCTTTTTTTGAAAAGAGCCTCCACCACTGTTAGAAATTAAGGTGGTTCCATTTTTATTAGGTTCAATCAAAATAATATGTAAGATGTTCAGACAGAATTTTGTATCATCTGTGTTAGTTAATTCGATAAAGATATTTTTCATTTGAGAATTAATATAAGGTTAAACAAATTTATGTTTTGTTAGATTTATTGTACCTAACGGTTGGCGGTATGTGTTGCCTGCCTACCGGCAGGCAGGTTGCCGCCAGTATCGGGAGGCGGCGTGTTTTTTGGAGATAGACCTAAATGCTAAGGCTTAAGCATAACCGGCCCGGCAATAAGGATTGTAAGCGTTGCTGAGCGCCTGCCTGCCGGCAGGCAGGGTTTGCAAAAACCTTGACAAGTCTTATAACCTTTATTGTCCGTGTTAGCGTTTGCTTTTTTATTTATTCTTTTTCAAGTTGTTCTATCTCGTCAATATCTTTATTTAGCTTTTTAAATCGCTCATAAATTGAGTATTTAAAAGTAAAATATAGTGATGAAATAAAAACAAGGATAATCAGTAACAAAGGCATAATTGAAACCAAATTAAAACTAATATTAATTTTATGAATGATCATTAATATAAACCCTATCATTGCAAAAGGCATTAATAAGTATCGTATCCGTGTCTTTTTAATCTTATATTTCTCCAGTTCTGCGATTTCTTTTTTTATAGATAAAACTGGCTTTGAAAAGTCAATTGAACGAATCAATTTGAAATATCTGATATCCCAAATATATGTGATTGTATATATGGGTAAAAACAAACTTAATCCGATATAAAAATTGGGAGTTAAAAGAAACTGAACTTTCAGGACTAATAAGAATAATACCAACAGAATTGGCGAAAGAATAAAAAATCCTGCTTTAATTTTAATCCAGTTTAATTGTCTTTGCGGTTTTGAAAGTAACATCAGCCTTAGTATTTCTTTATTAAGACGAGTATTTTCCGATAATTTTTTATCGTATTGTTGCCATATATTTTGTAGTTCTGATAATTCCATTGTTTTAAGTTTTTGTAATAGCTAAATTCTTTATTTGTTCTTTTATCCGGCCAATTCTTGTTCCGACATTTGTCTTTGAAATTCCGGTTATATCTGAAATCTCATCATGTGAATTGCCATCGAGGTAAAGCAGAATTATTGCCTTATTTAGTTGGTTTAACTCATCAATGCACTGATATAAAATTTCAGAATGTGATGAATTCGGTTGCTCAATTATCCAACTTTGACTTTCAAATTGCTTTAGATCGTCTAGGTAAAACAATTTGTCTTTTTCCCTTTTACGTCTAGAATTCATTGATGTATTTAATGCAACTCGATAAATCCAAGTTGAAATTTTGGAGTCACCTTTGAATCGTCCAAATGATTTCCAAAGTTCAAGAGTGATGTCATTAATCAAATCTTCTTTATCACGAACTGTTTTCGAATATGCTCTCGCAATCTTTAGAATTATCCCAATATTTTTCTCTAAAATATCTAGGAATTGGTCCTCTTGTCTATTATTTGTCATCTTTCATGCTGTTACTTTTTTGGTTAATAAATTAATCTTTGATCACATTTTATCCAATTAGTAACAGATCAAGCTTTAAAATCACAACGTCAGGTTGATTTTATTGCTGCTAACGGCCAGCCGATATGGTTTGTTGCCGTCCGTGTTATGGTTAGTTCTGTTTCACACTTTATGATTTTGTCAAATGACTTTCGCCAGAATCCAGGTAAACGAGAAGAGGTTGTCTCGTAAATGTAGCGTCTGTATTTGTTTGCAGCTATTTAACGGTAACTTTTATTAGTCTTGTTCCTGAGCTTGCATATCCCTCACTAGCGGAATAGAAACTTGTGTATCTTATTTCTGCAATGTCTGAAAACTCAGTCTCTGTCCAGTCATTTCCGGAATTTTTAGTTTGTCTGATTGCTCCATAATTCCCATAAACCCAATCGCCACCATAAAACCGTCCGGCCCCAAATGCCAAACAACTATTTTCTGTCAGAGGGTTTAGAGTATAAGTTTGAAAATCAGAATGAAAATTTTGTGTCCAGTTATTTCCATTATCAATTGTTTTATAAACTGTTTGATTATTAGCAATGCAATAACCATTTCCCCCATTAAATTTTATGTCACCTATATAGTTAGCATTCACTGTTGCTGCCAATTCCCAAATCCCGCCATTGTAGATACTCCTAATTATATTTCCGTATTGGCCTGTGCAAAAACCATAATTGCCTCTGAAGGTTATAGTATTTAAAACAAAATCAGTACTGTCAACAATTGTCCAGTTTATACCAGCATTAATGCTCTTAAAAATTCGCCCCTTAGTCCCATGTGAAACTACAAATAAGTCACCTGAACTGTTTGATACAATCGACAAAAATTCAACCTTGCTCATCTGAAATACCTTTGTCCAACTGTTACCACCGTCAATTGTTTTTAATATTAAGCCTCCCGGTGGGATGCAACCAGTTCCTCCACATGAATTTGAACCACCAACCACATAACCAACATTTGAATCAATAAAAAGGACCTGATAAAGTGGTTGTTCAGGTGTGGGATTTGAGTATTTTAATGTCCATGTAGCGCCGCTATCAGTAGACTTATAAATTTCCCCTTCATAAGAAATGGAGACCCCAGTTGTTGAGTCAAAAAAATGAATTCCTCTAACGTTAGAAGGAACTGATTTAGATATAAGTTCGAGTTTAATATTCTCGTTTTCAAATGGCAATGTTTCACTAGTCTTGGAATGGTTTGCAATATCTTTCTTGCAACTACCAGCCATTAAGAGAAAGAGTAGTGAAATGAAGATTACTTTTTTCATGGTTAGGTTTTCTAAGACTTAAACAATAGAACTTGAAGAGACGAAATTGCGTGTTAGTAATCAGTCTGTTATAAAATTATAATAATCATGCCAATATTGTGATTTTTTGAGTCTGGATAGATAGACGGAATGTTAAACATCTTTACGAATCTGTCTCGGGTGCAAAAAACATGACACCACTTGGGTGGGGAATCGGCCAACCGCAAAATATTATCATTCTTGATGCAAATTATCTTTGGCCGGCGGCAATAACATATACCGCCTTGTTAGCAGCTGGACCTTTTTGCTCCCTTTCACTTCAAATCATCTAAATTCAGTTAGATTTGTAAAGTGTAAGATAGATGGCAGAGCACACCTTTACTTATTAAATTATCGAATGCAGGATACATCTACGCGGATTTTATAAATTTAAAGTTTGCTTATTCAGTTTTTTTATATGACATTTAAAAAGATAAATCTCTTAAAATCTGCAACACTCATTTGTTTATCGGTAATTGTTTTGTGCATCATCGCTTACGGTTTATTGAGAGAAGTTAAGAGGGTACCTGAAAGGGATGAAACTATGACCAAAGACACACTAATAAATCCAATTAAAGTTAATGTTTCCTTGAGGGACAGCATTGTGAGCTTTGGAATGAAATTATTAGGTACACCTTATGTTGAAGGTGCCTGTAATAAGGATGGGTTTGACTGTTCAGGATTTGTTTACTTTGTTTTTCAGCATTTTAAAATTCAGATTCCACGAAGCTCTTTACAATTTAAGAATTTTGGAAAAGAAATCTCTATTGACAGTGTAAGAAAGGGAGATATTCTGGTATTTTTGAGTCCTACCAGAAATGTTATAGGCCATGTGGGGATAGTTACAAATCCAAAAGGAAAGGAAAGTGATTTTATCCACGCAACATCAGGTAGTGAAATGAAAGTGATCATTACAAGTCTAAAACAGGAAGGGTACAATCGTAGATTAGTAAAAGCATTAGATGTCTTATGAATTTTATGATGTTAAGAAATATTTCTAAAGATTCTGGCTTCCCTCGATAATGACAGAACAATAAGGTAACAGTAAATTGGGTATTCTTTATGATTTATGTAATCACTAAACTGTTGGTAGCTTGAAGATTTTTATGTGTCGCGGTAAACCGGATAAAAGGGTTCTTCATTTTTAAACTGTCAAGATGGAACAAAACTGCCATGTCACACTAAATAAGCTTGCGAAGTGCAGGCCTGTTTGCGGCCAGTCAAGGTTAAACGTATTTGTCACACATTACGAATTAGTCAAGAATTAATCAAACTTGTTCAGGTAGAGCCGCAAACCTATCCGGGGCAAGCGGGCGGATGAATAGGAAAATTATAATTGCAGCCTAACGGTTGAGTGTATGGGCCGTAAGGGATTTCGGAGTTACTTTCCTGTCAACTGAGACGAAACACTGATGCGAAGGAAAACCTACGCAAACCACTGCCACCCTTATGGCTTATACACTTTGTAGTGTGCCGTTATTTTTTTATCGTTGAATAACCAAAGTGTCCTGTTATATCGCCATTATTTGAAACACGAGTAACAATCAACGTGTCAGGATTTAAGACTTGAATATCCCAAGTGCCTGATGCAAGTCCATAATTTACCCCATCTAATTTATCCAAGAACCAACCAAAAAATATCTTATTATCTTTTGTAGAATATGCTAAATATTCTGTATCAAGTTTATTTAATACTTGTCCAGCACCATACTGAAAATATAATATTTTTAAAGTATCATTATTTTCGAATGATAATCTTACAGTATCATTATTTTTTATATTTATATCCTCGTTCACTTGAAAATCTATATAATAATATAAATGTAATAGAGACATGTTTATGTCTTCTTTATTTTTTTTGCATGAGATTAAAAATAAAAAAAATAGCAGGGAAAAAATTATTCTTTTCATTTCGATTAGTTATTAAATTTATCTTTTAAATCAATCCAATTGACTATCATATGCTTTTCCATTGGCTAATGGCACATACTAGTGTCATGTCAATTCAAAATTGTCGGGTATAATCTTTTTAGTTTTATTCTTGCATCCTGAGTTGTAAATTGCCAATTGATTATTGCTTTCTTGTTATTTCGATAACTTTCCCAGGCTTTTACCT
>Ga0209540_10000537_pt1 | contig 35206 bp, 32 predicted proteins | sample BarGraIncu01121A_FD_184501 | JGI IMG/M metagenome (GOLD analysis project Ga0209540, IMG submission 184501) | Arctic peat soil microbial communities from Barrow, Alaska - Barrow Graham LP Incubations 011-21A (SPAdes) (version 2) | ecosystem: Environmental > Terrestrial > Soil > Wetlands > Peat... | reverse complement strand
CGACGAAGCCGACACCCCCGACGATGACCTGGCCTTCACCCTCACCCAGGAGGTACATTGAGCATCCTCGTCCAGGCCGCACCGGCCGAAACACCCCCGCGCTCGCTGACTGCCTCGACATCCAGTCTCGCTACGCGCGACATCCACTTCGCCTTCGGTGGCAATGCGGTTCTGCGCGGGGTGAACCTGGATGTCAAGGGCGGCACTGCCGCTTGTATCATTGGCCCGTCAGGATCGGGCAAGTCGACCCTGTTGCGCTGTGTGAACCGGCTGCTCGAGCCAGACCGCGGGGAGGTGAGAATCGGCGGCAGGAGCGTGATGGGAGAGGACCCGGACGTGCTGCGTCAGCGCGTCGGGATGGTCTTTCAGCACTTCAACCTGTTCCCACACAAGAGCGTCGTGGCCAACATCACCCTCGGTCTACGCAAGTTGCGGGGTCTTTCCCGTGAGGAAGCGGACGCAACAGCCCTCACCCAGCTCGACCGGGTCGGGCTCAGGCACAAGGCACAGGTTCGTCCTGACATGCTCTCGGGGGGGCAGCAGCAGCGGGTGGCCATCGCGCGCGCGCTGGTGAACGAGCCGTCCATCATCCTCGCCGACGAGCCGACCGGCAACCTCGATTCCAAGACCACGGTGGAGATCATGACCATATTCCAGCAGCTGAACAGCCAGGGGATCACCGTCATCATGGTCACCCACGAACTGGACGTGGCCGCCTTCACCGGGAGACACATCATCTTTCGCGACGGTCTCGTGGTTAGCGACACACCGCATGCGGCGCAATCCGCCGCAACCATCGGGGAGGTGCCGGGCCTATGAGCACCTTTCTGCAGAGCCTGCTGATCGCCGTCAGGGCGCTCCGGGTGAACAAGATGCGGGCGCTTCTCACCATGCTCGGCATCATCATCGGCATCGCCGCGGTGATCGCGATGGTCGCCATCGGCGCCGGCGCCAGCAAGATGATCTCGGACCAGATCTCCTCAATCGGGAGCAACCTGCTCCTGGTCATCCCCGGCTCCACGACGAGCGGCGGCATGCGCAGCGGAGGCGGCTCCTCCCAGACCCTCACCTACGACGACGCCAAGGCGATCAAGGACGAGTGCCCCTCGGTCGCCAATGTGGCCCCGACGGTGCGCGGCTCCGGACCGGTGGTCTACGGGAACCAGAACTGGTCGACTGTCATAAACGGGGTGACCCCGGAGATGCTCGCGGTGCGCGACTGGCCGCTCGACTCCGGCCGCAACATCTCCCAGTCGGATGTGGACGGCGCCACAAAGAACTGCCTGATCGGGCAGACGGTCGCTGACAATCTGTTCGGCTCGACAGACCCGGTCGGCAGGATCATCAGGGTCAAGAAGATCCCCTTCACGGTGATCGGGCTTCTGGCGCGGAAGGGGCAGTCGCCGCAGGGGCAGGACCAGGACGACGTGATCTACGTGCCACTTTCGACCGCGCAGCGAAAGCTCCTGGGGAGCCAGCACCCCAACACGGTCGGTGCCATTATGATCCAGGCCCAAAGTGCGGACGTCCTACAGAAGGCGCAGGAGGAGGTCACGGCACTTCTGAACCAGCGCCACCGGATAGGTCCCAGCCGCGAGGTGGACTATACGGTCAGAAACCTCTCCGAGCTTCTCGCGGTCTCAGAGCAGTCCTCCCAGGTGATGTCGCTGCTCCTTGGGTCCGTCGCCTCCATCTCGCTCGTCGTTGGGGGCATCGGCATCATGAACATCATGCTGGTCTCCGTGACGGAGCGCACCCGCGAGATCGGGATCCGGATCGCGATCGGCGCCAAGAGGCGGGACATCCTGCTGCAGTTCCTGACCGAGGCAGTGCTCCTGACCACCTGCGGCGGAATCGTCGGCATGCTGCTGGGGGTCGCCGGAGCGCGCCTGGTGGCCGCCCTGGTCGGCTGGCCGACGCTCGTCTCGCTCAACACGATCGTCATCGCCTTCGCCTTCTCCGCCGGGGTCGGCGTCTTCTTCGGCTTCTACCCGGCCCGGAAGGCGGCGTCGCTCAACCCGATCGAGGCCCTCAGATACGAGTGATACAATTCAATTGGATCTCTGAAAGGATCAACCCCATGCAAATGACCAGGAAAAAGACGGCGGCCCTGGCGCTCGCCTTCGTGTTCGGCTCAGCCGTCCCCCTCTGGGCCGAGGCGCCCCCACTGAACCTGACGCTCCAGGATGCCATCAAACTTGCCTTCGAGAGGAACCTCGACCTCAGGGTGGAGCTCTACAACCCGGCCATTGCCGAGGCCGACATCCGCCGCAGCCTCGGCATTTACGACCCGCTGCTTTCCGCCGGCGCGAGCTACAGCCGGGGCACAAACCCCAATACCTTCACCTTCATTCCGCAGAACATCGACAACCTGTCGGTAAACCTCGGCGTGAACCAGCTCCTGCCGACCGGGGCAACCGTCGGGGCGACCGCGACCAGCGGCTGGACCAGCAACAGCACCAGCTATTACTCAAACGACGTCAATCTCTTCGTGAGCCAGCCGCTGTTGAGGAATTTCGGCAAGGAGACCACCGAGCTGACCATCGCCGTTTCCCGCTACGCCAAGGAGGGGTCCCTGGACCGCTTCCGGACCCGGCTGAGCGACACGGTCGCGCAGGTGCGGGGCGATTACTTCAAGCTCTACAACCTGCGCGAGCAACTCGAGGTCAAGAGGACCTCGCTTGCCCTGGCCGACAAGATCCTGGGCGAGACCCGCGGCAGGGTGAAGGCCGGCGTGCTCCCCGCCATGGAGATCCTGAACGCGGAGTTCGGCTCGGCCACCCGCGAGAAGGAGGTCATCGACGCGGAGCGGGCGGTCAGGGACCAGATGGACGTGCTGCGGCTCAGCCTGCAGCTCGAAGACAGGACCAGCGACATCGTGGTCGCCGACCAGCCGACCCGGGACAACTACGTCGTCTCCGAGCCGGAGGCGCTGGCGCAGGCGCTGGCCAACCGCCCGGAGCTCGCGGCGCAGCGGGTGACCCTGAAGATCGACGAGCTCCAGCGCAAGGTGGCGAAGAACCGCACCCTCCCGGACCTAACCCTGAACGCGAACCTCGGCCTTAGCGGCTTCGATCCGCACTACAACCGGAGCCTCGAGAAGACGGCGAGCGTGGACTATCCCGCCTGGGGCATCGGGGTGCAGCTTAGCTACCCGATCGGCAACCGCGTGGCGGAAAACGACTACATCAAGAGCCGCCTCGCCCTGGAGCAGGCCCAGACCCAGCTGCAAAGCCTGGAGGCCGGCATCGGCAACGACGTGAGGGCGGCCATCCGGCTTCTGCGGACAAGCTTCAAGCAGCTCGACGTGACGGCCCGGGGCCGGGCCTTCGCCGAGGAGCGGCTGCGGGCCTTCCAGAAGAAGAACGCCGTGGGGCTCGCCACCACGAAGGACGTCTTCGATGTCGAGAACGACCTGGTGACCGCCAAGGGGAACCAGATCCAGGCGCTGGTTGATTACAACAACGCCATCACCGGCTTCTGGCGGGTCACCGGGGGAATTCTGGACCGGCAGGGGATCAAGCTGAGCGAGCGCCAGGCTGATCCGCTGTACGACAGGGCAAAAAAGTAGCGGGGCGAACCGACAGGGTGCCAGGATGAAACAGCAACAGGAGCAGATCGGGGACAGGGGAGCGCAGGCAGGCGGGGGGCTCTTCCGGGCGCTCTCCTACCGGAACTACCGGCTCTTCTTCTTCGGGCAGGGCATATCGCTGGTCGGCACCTGGATGCAGCAGGTCGCCATGAGCTGGCTCGTGTACCGTCTCACCGGCTCGGCGCTCCTGCTGGGGACGGTCGGTTTCACCAGCCAGATTCCCACCTTCCTGGTGGCGCCCTTCGCCGGCGTCCTCGCCGACCGGTGCAACCGCCGCCGCATGCTGCTGGCAACGCAGGGCCTCGCCATGGCCCAAGCCTTCCTGCTGAGCTACTTCGTTTTGACCGGTTCCATCCAGGTCTGGCAGATCATCGCCCTGAGCCTGCTGCTCGGCGTCGTCAACGGCTTCGACATACCGGTGCGGCAGTCCTTCGTGGTCGACATGGTCGAGGAGAAGCATGGCCTTGCCAATGCCATCGCCCTCAACTCCTCCATGGTCAACGCCGCCCGCCTGATCGGCCCATCCGTCGCCGGGTTGCTGATTTCACTTGTCGGGGAGGGTGCCTGCTTTCTGCTCAACGGCTTCAGCTATCTTGCCGTCCTGATCTCGCTTGCCTTGATGCGGGTGGCGCCACGGCCGGTGCGCAAGGTGCGCACCTCGATCCTGCATGAGCTGCGCGAGGGGGTAAGTTACGCGGCCAATTTCGCCCCGATCCGGTTGATCCTCCTCCTGTTGGCGCTGGTGAGCCTGATGGGCATGCCCTATGCCGTGCTGATGCCGGTCTTCGCCAAGGACGTGCTGCACGGCGGTCCCCACACCTTCGGCTTTCTCATGGCGGCCTCCGGCGTCGGAGCCTTCGCCTCGACCGTCTATCTCGCCTCGCGCCGGAGCGTGCTCGGCCTTGAGAGGCTGATCGCCGTATCCTGTGCGCTCTTTGGAGCCGGCGTCGCCGGCTTCGCGCTCTCCAGCCTCCTCTGGGTTTCCCTGCTATGCCTGGCTGTCGCCGGTTTCGGCGCCATGATGCAGGTGGCTGCCAGCAACACCATCCTGCAAACCATCGTGGACGACGACAAGCGCGGCCGCATCATGAGCCTCTTCACCATGGCGTTCATGGGGATGACCCCCTTCGGCAGCCTGTTCGCGGGTGCCTTGGCGGCACGGATCGGTGCGCCCGTCACCGTGCAGATCGGGGGCCTTGCCTGCCTGGTAGGCGCGCTCCTGTTTGCCGCCAGGCTCCCGGCCTTGCGGGAAAAGGTGCGCCCGATCTACACGCGGCTGGACATCATCCCCGAGGTGGCCAGGGGGATCCAGAGCGCCTCCGAGCTGACCGTCCCGCCCAAGGAACCGTGAACCGTGAATGGTGAATGGTGAATAGTGAATGGTGAATGGTGAATGGAGAATGGTGAATGGTGAATGGAGAATGGAGAATGGAGAATGGAGAATGGAGAATGGAAAGAAATTAGTAACTGTTCAGCATGTGCAATTTTACCTTTAAAACGTAGGGGCGACCCGGTGGGTCGCCCTCTTGCCAAGGCCGATCAGAAACCCGGCACGGGTGAACCGAAATCGAGAGCAGGGCGACCCACCGGGTCGCCCCTACGGGTCGGGGGCAAGTGAAGTTACCAGCAGGGAGATCCCATCAGCGCGCCGAACGGCGGGCTCATAGTTCCTGAAAAAATTCGCACCCTCCGTTTGCCTCCCCTGAGAACCACGCTACAATTAGCTCACGAAAACGTAGTGGGGCGGAGGTGGCTATGTCTGAGGTCAGGTACGAGCATGTGCATCAGAACAAGTTCATCGCCACGCAGGCAAGATCCATCGGCGACTTCATAAAAATTTTTGAGGAAAACCTGACCCTGTTAAAGCGCTGGGAGGGAAAGGGGATCCAGCTCGACCCTCACGGAGTCGGGAGCTGTTACGCCATTTTCTACACCTACGATGAAAAGATTGCCCAGGAAGAGGGCTTCGAGCGGTTCCGAACCGAAGCCGGCAATCAATTACCCCGCCGCTGATCCTTGTGCCCGCCGGAGACCGCCCGCCAGCGCCGACTTCTGCTGCCTTTTCCGTCAAAATCCAACTTACCATCTCCGCTTTTCGGTCCGCAGGCGGGCCTTCCCCGCCCTGCGGCAGGCACAAGGAGGTCTGCCGTGAGCCACGAGAAAAAAGCCGAAGCCGATCCGGTCTGGGACAGGCTCCATGACGAAGTCGTCGACATGGCGCAGTCCGAAGCCATGCTGGCCAGCTACCTGTATGCGGCAGTCCTCAATCACCGCTCCCTTGAGGACGCCCTTTCCTACCTCTTGGCGGCAAAACTTGCCTCGCCGTATCTGTCGGCCATGTCCCTCAGGGATGTCATCGCGCAGGCCCTGGCCGACTCGGCGGAAATCCGGCAGGCGCTGCGCAGGGACCTGACCGCGGTGCTGGAGCGCGACCCGGCGGCCCGCGGCCTGGCTCAGCCCTTCATGCACTACAAGGGGTTCCATGCGCTCGAGTCGCACCGGGTGGCGCACTGGCTCTGGGGCAGGGGGAGGGAGTCGCTGGCCTTCTATCTGCAGAACCGGATTTCCGAGGTCTTCGCGGTGGACATCCACCCCGCCGCACGATTGGGGAAAGGGATTCTCATCGACCACGGTACCGGGGTGGTCATCGGGGAGACGGCGGTTGTGGGCGACGACGTTTCCATGCTGCACGAAGTGACGCTGGGCGGCACCGGGAAGGAGAGCGGGGACCGGCACCCCAAGGTCGGCAACGGCGTCCTGATCGGCGCCGGAGCGAAGATCCTCGGCAACGTCAGGATCGGCGACGGCTCCAAAGTAGCTGCCGGCAGCGTCGTGCTGCATGAGGTGCCGCCCCACGCGACGGTGGCCGGCGTGCCGGCAAGGATCGTGGGGCAACCGGCGACGGATGAACCGGGCCGGCAGATGGACCAGTACATCGATACGGATTTCATCATCTGAGCGCTGACTGCCCGTGACGTGTGATTTGTGATGAGCGACGTGATGAGCCGTATCCGAAGGGGGACAAGGCCCGCCCCTGCTGCATCCGAGGGACCACCCCGTCGACTCCGCTCGGGGCCCACCCCGCTGCGGGACCGGGATCGTGTCAGGGCGGGGCTTGCCTGCGCCCTGAAACTGTGGCGCACCCCGACCGCGCTCAAACTTTCTCTTTAAGATGGGGGCAAGATATGCAATACTTTGGCTGTCCCGCGCGCAGAAACCGATGGCTTGCGCCCCCGGATCGCGCCGGAAGGCTCTTCGGCCCGCAGCGTTTGCAGCGAAGCCGGCAGCATCAACCACCTCAATGTTAAAGGCGAACTACACACATGTCACATCTGCACCGTTTTTCCCGTACTGAACTGCTGATCGGATCCGCAGGACTCAACAAACTGAAGGGTTCCACCGTTGCCATCTTCGGCCTGGGCGGGGTGGGGAGTTACGCCGCCGAAGCCCTCTGCAGGGCAGGGATCGGCCGCCTGATCCTGGTCGATTTCGACGACATCTGCCTCACCAACGTCAATCGGCAACTCCATGCCATGGACGGCACCGTCGGCAAGGCCAAGGTACAGGTCATGGCGGAGCGCTTGCGCCTGATCAGCCCGGAGGCGGACATCGTTCCCTACCAGGACTTCTACGAGGCCGAGAACAGCGAGTTTCTCCTTGCCGACCATTATGACTACGTCGTGGACGCCATCGATCACATCACCAGCAAGCTGCACCTGATCAGGACCTGCCGGGAGAGGAACATCCCGATCATATCCAGCATGGGAGCCGCCGCCAAGCTCGACCCGACCCAGATCATGGTGGCTGACATCTCGCAGACCAACAAATGCCGCATGGCACGCTCGGTCCGGAAACTTCTGAAAAAACAGGGGATAGCACACGGTGTTAAGGTGGTTTTTTCGACGGAGGAATACCGCGAGCAGGAGGTGCAGGGCGGCGGCTGCAAGGGGAACTGCATCTGCCCGAATAAGGATGATCAGCGCTTTTCCTGCGAACACCGCCGTGTCATCCTGGGCAGCATCTCTTTCATCCCGTCCATCTTCGGACTGACCATGGCCGGCGTGGTGGTGAACGATCTGCTCGCAGCTGACCCGGGTGCGGCGGTGGCGTAGGTTAAGGTTAAGGTTAAGGTTAAGGTTAAGGTTAAGGTTAAGGTTAAGGTTAAGGTTAAGGTTAAGGTTAAGGTTAAGGTTAAGGTTAAGGTTAAGGTTAAGGTTAAGGAATTTCTCTCAACCGTAACCTTAACCTTTTTTATTTACTGAAGCAGGGTTCTCAGACCTTTGTATTTCTTGCTGGCGTTTACGAGTTCCTCCGTCATCTCTGCGGGCAGTCCTGCCTTGAATTCCTTTACTGCAAGTTTGTATTCGCCATCCAGTTTTTTCGAGGTATCTGCGAAATTCTGCAGAGAGTTGCCGGGTGAAAGGACCAGTGTACGCAGCCTGGTATACACTCCGCTTATTTTAGCCAACGTTTCATTGCATTTGCTGTACTTCTCGGGAGCATTGGTCAGGTTGCTCTGAGCCGATATGAGCTTGCTGTTTATGATGTCAAGAGCCCTCTCTTCTTCCGTGCTGGGACGCGGCCGGTACGGTTGTCCTGCATCCAAAGCGGCCTTCCATTCTGCTGAAATTTTTTCGCTCGCCTTGAGACTCTTCTCGGTACCCACCTGGACGCAGTAGGTTGCCATTACGAAATTTTCCGCGTACGCCTTTTCGGCCTTGTTCTTGAGGTAGAAAACTGATCCAGCCGCGACCAGCGCCACGACTACCAGCAGGCTGATCACGATCTTTATCGCTTTGGGATTTTTCGCACCGGACGGGACGGAAGGCCTGGCCGGGGCGGCCTCTGCCCTCATGGACATTTCCCGCGTGGGGAGTTGGCTGGTGCTTGCTGCCGCACGGGGAAAGGGGCTCGTTTTCAGCTTGACCATCTTGCTTGCGCCGCGGACCCGCTTGCGGCCAAGGCTCACCACCAGGTAATCGGGGAACTGCGCTCCGCAGGTCGGACAGTGCATCTGGGAGCCCAGTTCGCTGCCGCAGGGCGCACAGGAAATCTCGATTGATTTCCTGAAGGCCCGCCCCCCGAAGGATTCTCTATGGACGGTGACGCGAGCGTTGCAGGCGGGGCACACGGCGGAGGTCCCTGCTTCGGTGACCTCGGGAAGGTCAAGCTCTATCTGTGCGTGGCATTTGGGGCAGGTGCACTTCATAAATTGTTTACCTTTTCAAAAAAGGGGATGTCTTATGTAACAGTACCGTTTAGTAGGTCAGACCGCATCTTGATTTGTCATCAAACTGCCAGGAGGCTTGAGAGTTTGGCGCATTAAGTTAGTGTCTCCACCTACCGACAAAACTGCCTTCACCGGCGCGCACAATGTCGTCGTGGCTGTCCGTTTCCTCGACATCAGCAACGCTGGCACCATTCGAGCCTTTGCTGTAAAGGTCATAATCGCCATTCAGCAGGTCTGTATTGACCAGAATAAAACGGCGCGTTTTGCCGTTGGCGGGTGTGGCATACTGATAGAAATTGCCCCAAGGGTCTTTCGGAGCGCCCGCCAGGGAGACCGGCAGGGTGCCCCCATTGTCTATGGTGTACGCAGCGATTGTCTTCTCAAGCCCACGGATCTCCTCGGTGGCTCTTATTTCCCGCGCCTTTTCTTTGATCTTGTCGTATACCGGCATGGCCAAGACAGCCAGGATTGCAATTATGGCCATGACAAGAATAAGTTCGACAATAGTAAATCCAAGATTGCCCGGCTGACCTTTTCGAGAGGCCGGGGTCGGGATTGAGCGGGTAATCAACAGATCATAACTCATAGTGGTTTTCTCTTTCCCCGCCATTTAGGCTCTTTTGATGGGGTATAATTACGGGCTATCCTGATAAACATTCAGAGCGAGATACTGATAAATTTAGCATCCGCTGAGTTGTTACTGGAATTACACAGCGACAGCTATGCCACACGGCGTAAATGATGATGTCAGAGAGCCAGGTTCGTAGCCTAAACCCTGGCGCATAGGCTATGCCTGTTATAATACCCGCACTATATAACACCTTTTTGAGTGTTGCAATGCTAATTTCTGCTTTTTCAGATATTTGGCGCCGCCGAAACACCAGGACCCATTGCGCATCAGAGCCGGTCCGAGGCCCCCAAGCGGCAGCTAATGGGATCGTGGCAGGAACGAGCGGATCAGCGGCTTTTTGTTTCAGCGGGAAGGGGAGGGCGGGGCTGCAGCGCCTGGGCAAAGGTCCGCGGCAGCTGTCCGCTTGAGGCTATGCTGCATCTGCAGTGCGTTCTCGACCGCGTGCCCCAGGTGGCAGTTGTTGAACATGAGGAAGATCGTGCGGGCCTTCGCGCCTAGTCGCTGCGCCACGCCGGCAAAGCTCATCAGCTCCCCGGCGTCGTAGAGGTAGTCGTAGCGCGGGGTCGAGTGCGTGAGCCAGTTCTCGGCGTTCCGGCCGTGCAGCCTCAGATAGGCGACGGACGTGGTTGCCTCGGGGAGAAAGGGCGCCGTGGCGAGGGTGCCGTACTGCGGCTCGTCGCAGGTTATGTAGGTTATCCTGTGCTCCCGCAGGAAGTCGAAGAGCGCGTCTGCATGGTGGCGGGTGAGCCAGCTGCCGTGCCTGAATTCCACCGCGACCGGGAGTCCAGCCATGAGTTCCTTGCAGTAGCTGATGTAGTCGAGGTTGGCGTTTTTGTAACCGAACCAGGGAGGGAACTGGAACACGATGAAGCCGAGTTTGTGCGCCGCCTTCAACGGTCCGAGGGCCGCCACGGTGGCCTGGGCGATCGCCCTCAGAACGGCGGGTTCTGAAACATGGACGTTGTCGTGGTCCCGGTCTGCCGCCGGGAGCAGCTCGCGCAGTTCCCGGGACAGGGTCTGCGGGTCGATGCCGTGGCCGGTGAGCGCGCCGTAGGCCTTGAGGTGGAACAGGAACCTCTCCGGGGTCCGCTCGGCCCAGGCTGCGACCATATGGGGGGTGGGGATTGCGTAATAGCTGCTGTCCACCTCGACCGTGTCGAAGTGGCTGGCGTAGCATCTCAGGCGCTGCTCCGGGGTCGTGACCCCTTCGGGATAGAAGGTGCCGCTTTCGATGAGGCTCTTTTCCGCCCAGGAACAGGTGCCGATGCGGATGCCTCCGTGGTCCATGGGTAAGGTCCTCCCGCCATGATTTCAGCTTAACGGTGGTCAGGCTTTAGCGCCGGAATCCGCGATATTTGCTGCTATTGAACCTGAAACATGGTAGGTGTAACTCCCAGGCATTCAGAAGCATTCCCCAGCGACAGAGACTCAACCACAGAGGGTCACAGAGGGTCACAGAGGAAATCTAAACAAAGGGGCTCAAAGATTGTTTATGCCCGATTCCCGCTTTTTAGTTTTTCCTCCGTGTGCCTCTAGTTTACCTCCGTATCCTCTGTGGTCAGGCTTTTTGCCTGGTACATTAATTCAGTCTTCCCGATCTCGCATCTTCACTTGCTGAGCTATACAACATTGATTACAGGCAGGTGCCATGAACCGATCATCACGCAATCGACTGAACGAAAGACTCCTGCCGCTTTTTGCCGGCGATACCCTCTTCGATGCTATTGCCCGGGCGGTCTGCCGCGCCGGCTGCTTGCCGCGCAAGGAGCTGTACGAGGCGTGGGAGGTGGCGCGCCGGGTGCACCGGCGTTTTCGCGGGGGAAGGGTGGTGGATCTCGCCTCCGGGCACGGCCTGCTGGCTCAGATCCTGCTGCTTTTGGACCCGAGCATTCCCGGCGCACTGGCCGTGGACCGGCGCATTCCGGAGAACGCGGCACGCCTTTCGGCAGAGCTCCAGTCCGACTGGCCTGGGCTCGCGGGCCGGTTCAGCTTTCAGGAAGGGGATCTCGGGGAGGTCGTCCTGCAAAAGGATGACCTCGTCGTTTCCGTACACGCCTGCGGCGGATTGACCGATACCGTGCTGGACCATGCCATGGCGGCCGGCGCACGGGTGGCGGTACTTCCCTGCTGCCATGACCTGAAAAGCGCCGATGCGGGCGGACTGCAGGGGTGGCTGGACGGCCCGCTCGCGGTTGACGTCACCCGCGCGGCCCTGCTTCGATCGCGCGGCTACCGGGTTTACACGCAAATGATCCCCGGCGACATAACCCCGAAAAACCGCCTGCTGATGGCTGAACCGGCTGAGGGCTGCAATGCAAGCGGACACGTCTAAAAGATGAAGGCGAGTACATAGCTGACAACGGAGAGGACCAGGCTGAAAAGCAGCGCCCACCAGAATCCCGCGACGTTAAAGCCGGGGACGATGGAACTCGTCAGCAGGATGAGCAGGGCGTTGATGACGAAGGTGAGCAGCCCCAGGGTGAGGATGTTGAGCGGCAGGGTGAGGAGCAGCAGTAGCGGCTTGATGAAGGTGTTGATGAGCCCGAGTACCAGCGCGGTGACGAGGGCCGCGGAGAATCCGGAGAGCCGCACCCCGGGAAGCAGGTAGGCGGTGATGATGATAGCGACGGCGTAAATGAGCCAGTGGACTAGATAGGACATCTGGGGTTCCTCCCGGTATTGGCTGGCAGCTTGACCGCGCCAGATGCCGCTGCCGATGGCAGGCACCCCCCAAGTATACCTCAAGTGAAGGGATGGCAAGCCTCCCTGCGGCCGGAAGTTGCTGCTGCCCCTCAGGCAACACCGTTTCTTTAGTTCTTCCTGCGGATTTTCAGCCAGTTGCCTTTCATGCGAGATTGTTGTTCCTCGGAAAATCTCGCCCCCTCCCTGTTTGATGCGACTAAAACATTGTTGGCGTCGATCGGAAAAGCCAACTGCCTTCCCCCATACATCGAAGCTGACATGCAGGCTGGCAATAACCCTTTAGTGCATAGACCAAGCCGCTTATAGACGGCGTCTATACCAATAAACGCCATTTTACAAAGCAGTTGACAGGGTGCCCAATACTCTTGTATATTTCGCCGACTCACCAATTGAACCTATGAGGAAACCACAGATATGAAGGAAATACTTTCCGGCAACGAAGCCATTGCCCGCGGCGCTTACGAGGCGGGCGTAAAGGTAGCCTGTGCCTACCCGGGCACCCCTTCCACCGAGATACTCGAGACGATTACCCGCTACCCGGAGATCAACGCTTCCTGGGCGACCAACGAGAAGGTCGCCCTCGAGGTCGGCATCGGCGCCTCGTTTGGCGGGGCACGCTCGCTCGTCACCATGAAGCACGTCGGCGTGAACGTCGCAGCCGACCCCCTCTTCACGCTCTCCTACACCGGCGTGAACGGCGGCCTGGTGCTGGTGACGGCCGACGACCCCGAGCTGCACTCCTCCCAGAACGAGCAGGACAACCGCAACTACGCCAAGTTCGCCAAGGTGCCGATGCTGGAGCCCTCCGATTCCCAGGAGTGCCTCGACTTCACCAAGCTCGCCTTCGAGATCTCCGAGCGCTACGACACCCCGGTCATGCTCCGGACCACGACCCGCATCTCGCACGCCAAGTCGGTGGTTGAGCTCGCCGAACGGGTGACCGGGCTTCCCGAGCCGCACCTGGTGAAGAACCCGGCCAAATACGTCATGCTCCCCGGCAACGCCCGGGGGCGCCACGTGATCGTCGAGGAGCGCACCGTCACGCTCTCCAAGGACGCCTGCAGCATGCCGATCAACAGGATGGAGCTGCGCGACGCCAAGATCGGCATCATCACCGCCGGGGTCTGCTACCAGTACGTGCGCGAGGTGCTGCCGGAAGCATCGGTGCTGAAGCTCGGCATGGTGCACCCGCTGCCGTTCCAGATGATCCGGGAGTTCGCCTCCAAGGTGGACAAGCTCTACGTCGTCGAGGAGCTCGACCCCTTCATCGAGGAGCAGGTGAAGGCGATGGGAATCGCCGTTACCGGCAAGGAGATCCTCTCGCTGTGCGGCGAGCTCACCCCCGGCAGGATCAGGAAGGGGTTCGGACTTCCCGAGGTCGGGCAGAGCGCGGCCGAGAAGCTTCCGGGGCGCCCGCCCAACATGTGCCCGGGGTGCCCGCACCGCGGCGTCTTCTACACGCTGAACCGGCTCAAGGCCTACGTCTCCGGCGACATCGGCTGCTACACGCTCGGCTTCATGCCGCCTCTCTCCGCCATGGACACCTGCATCTGCATGGGGGCCTCCATCGGCATGGCGACCGGCGCCGTGAAGGTGCTCCCGCCCGAGGAAAGAAAGAAGGTCGTGGCCGTCATCGGCGACTCCACCTTCCTGCACACCGGCGTGAACGGCCTGATGGACATGGTCTACAACAAGGGGGCCGCGACCGTCATCATCCTCGACAACAGGATCACCGCCATGACCGGGCGCCAGGACAACCCCGCCTCAGGTCACACCCTGATGGACGACCCCGCCAACACCATCGACTTTCCGCTTTTGTGCCAGGCGATCGGTGTCAAGCACATCCGCCGCATCAACCCCCTCGATCTCGAGGAGTGCGAGCGGGTGATCTCCGAGGAGATGGAGCGTCCCGAGACCTCGGTGATCATCACCGACAAGCCGTGCGTGCTCATCAAAAGGGAAGGGGTCTTCACCCGCGGCAAGGTGCTCGCCGTGAACCCGGAGACCTGCACCGGTTGCCGCGCCTGCCTGAAGATCGGCTGCCCCGCCATCGAGTGGGTTCCTTCCAGCGGCAAGAAGGGGAAGGCGCATATCGACCCGGTTCTGTGTAACGGGTGCGACGTCTGCCGTCAGCTGTGCAAATTCTCTGCAATCGGGGAGGCGAAATGAGCGACAAGATCACCAACATCCTCCTGGTAGGGGTAGGCGGCCAGGGCATCCTGCTCGCCGCCGAGATACTTTCCGAGACCTGCATGCTGGCAGGCTTCGACGTCAAGAAGAGCGAGATCCACGGCATGTCGCAGCGCGGAGGAAGCGTGGTTTCCCACGTGCGTTACGGCAGGGAAGTGTTTTCCCCGATCGTGCCGGAAGGGGAGGGCGACATCCTGTTCGGCTTCGAGCTGATGGAGAGCTACCGGTCGCTGGTGCTACTCAAGCCCGGCGCCACCGTGGTCGCCAACGACCTCTGCATACCGCCCCCCTCCGTGCTGATGGGGCAGGAGGCGTATCCCGCGGACCTTGCCGGGAAGATTGCAGAGCGCTTCCCGGACCTCATCCTGGTGGACGGGCAAAAGCTGGCCACCGAGGCGGGCAATGCGCGTGCCGCCAACACGGTGCTCCTTGGCGCCGTCTCCAAGCGGCTCGACATCGCCGAGAAGTTCTGGCTGGAGGCGATCGAGCGGATGGTGCCCAAGAAGGCGCTGGCGGTGAATCTGAAAGCTTTTGCCGTCGGCAGGTCGTTGTAAAACCGTGAATGGTGAATGGTGAATGAACCGTGAAAGGCGTAAAACCTTGAAGCTAACGTTTTTCCATCCTTAACCGTTCACAGATTCCAAACGGTGCTGCGTGATGCGTGATGAGTAATAGGTGACAGGGTTCATTCACCTTTCACCATTCACCATTCACAGATCCAAAGGAGTTAGTCATGTTCTTCAACGAGGATTTCGAGACGCTGCCGCGGGAGGCGATCCGCGCCCTGCAGCTCAAGAGGCTTAAGGCCATGGTGGGGCGCGTCCAGGCGAGCGTCCCCTTCTACCGGGAGGCCCTCGGCAAGGCGGGTATCACCTCGGACTCCATAAAGTCGCTGGATGACCTGGCCCGGCTCCCCTTCACCTACAAGCAGGACATGCGCGACTCCTACCCGTACCGGATGTTCGCGGTCCCCATGGAGGAGATCGTCCGGATCCACGCCTCCTCGGGAACGACCGGCAAGCCGACCGTAGTCGGCTACACCAGAAAGGACATCGACAACTGGAGCGAGCTGATGGCCCGCTCTTTCGTCGCGGCCGGGGTGCACCGGGGCGACATCATCCACAACTCCTACGGTTACGGCCTCTTCACCGGCGGACTGGGCGCGCACTACGGCGCCGAGCGGCTGGGAGCCTCGGTGATCCCGATGTCGGGCGGCAACACCAAGAAACAGATCATGATCATGCAGGACTTCGGTTCCACGGTCCTCACCTGCACCCCCTCCTACTCGCTGTTCATGGCCGAGGCCGCCAAGGAGGAGGGGGTCGATTTCCGGGAGCTGAAGCTGCGCGTCGGCATCTTCGGGGCCGAGCCCTGGAGCGAGGCGATGCGGGGCGAGATCGAGGCGAAGCTGAACCTTTCCGCCGTCGACATCTACGGGCTCTCCGAGATCATGGGACCGGGCGTCGCCATCGAGTGCCACCAGGCGAAGAAGGGGCTCCACATCTGGGAGGACCACTTCATCCCCGAGATCATCAACCCTGAAACCGGCGACGTGCTCGGGGAAGGCGAGAAGGGTGAGCTGGTCATCACCACCATCACCAAGGAAGGGATTCCGCTGATCCGCTACCGGACCCGTGACATCACCTCGATCTCCTACGAGCCGTGCGTCTGCGGACGGACCCACGCGCGGATCGCCAGGATGAGCGGCAGGAGCGACGACATGCTGATCATCCGCGGCGTCAACGTCTTCCCGTCCCAGATCGAGTCGATCCTGATGGGGGTCGAGGGGGTCGAGCCGCACTACCTGCTCATCGTGGACCGCAAGGAAAACCTCGACACCCTCGAGGTGCAGGTGGAGGTGGGCGAGGATCTCTTCTCCGACGAGGTGAAGCACCTCCAGGCCCTCTCCCAGCGGATCGAGAAGCAGATCAAGGAGATGCTCGGGGTCACCTGCCGGGTCCGGCTCGTGGAGCCGAAGAGCATCACCCGCAGCGAAGGGAAGGCAAAAAGGGTCATCGACAACAGGCCCAAGGTATAAACGGTCGTGGCCGGGTGAAGGCAGGAGCCGTTCACCCTTTCACGGTTTATTCACCATTCACCATTCACGGTACTACTGGGGGGATTGACATGCACGTGGAACAGATCTCCATATTCATCGAGAACAAGTTCGGCAGGCTCGCCGAAGTGACGCGGGTCCTGGGAGACGCGGGGATCAACATCCGCACCCTTTCGCTTGCCGACACCTCGGACTTCGGGATACTGCGCCTCATCGTGAACGATGCGGAAAAGGCGAAGGGCGTGCTCAAGGAGCGGGGCTTCACGGTCAGCAAGACCGAAGTCGTCGCCGTCGAGATACCGGACCGGCCCGGCGGGCTCGCCGACATCCTGCAGGTGCTCGATGCGGACGGCATCAACGTCGAGTACATGTACGCCTTCGTGGAGCGTTGCGGCGAGAACGCCGTGATGATCTTCCGTTTCGACGAGACGCAGAAGGCAATCGCCACGCTCGCCGCCAAGGGGTTCAACGTCCTGCCGGGCGAGCGGCTCTACAGAATTTAAGGGAAGAGGCAAAAGCAAACCTGACTAGCGCTGATCTTCCGCTGGAGAAACTCCCTCCCCTTCAAGGGTTGGGGATGGGTAAACTCGGCGCCAAAAGAACCCTATCCTCCTCCTGACCTCCCCCTTGAAGGGGGAGGAACTAGAACAGCGGAAGATCAGCGCTAATCAGGAAAGCAAAAGCCCTAACACAGAGGGCTGTGGTCAAGCCTTTGATGCTTGATTGCCACAGTCTTGCTCCGGAAACCGTCTCGACGGACGAAGATGATATACAGTTTTCTGAAGCAGATTAGTCACGGCAGCATTGCCATTAACTGGTTTGACAGGGGGATGTTTTGAGAAAATGTCTGGGGATTCTGAGCATCATGGCGCTTCTGGGCAGCGCCAGCGCCGCACTCGCCGCAGCACCGATCAAGATCGGCGCACTTTTCGCCGTCACGGGTCCCGCAGCCTTTCTGGGCGAACCCGAGAAAAACACCCTCGAACTCCTGGTTAAGGAGGCTAACGCCAAAGGGGGCATCAAGGGCGCCAGGATCGAACTGGTGATCTACGACACCGGCGGCGACGTCACCAAGGCGGTGCAGCTCGCCAACAAGCTGATCAAGAACGACCACGTGGTCGCCATCGTCGGACCCAGCACGACCGGCGAGACCATGGCGATAATCCCGATCGCCGAGAAGGAACAGATCCCGCTGGTCTCCTGCGCCGCCGGGATCAAGATCACCGAACCTGTGAAGAAGTGGGTCTTCAAGACCCCCGCCAACGACCATGTGGCCGCCGAGAAGATCCTGATCCAGGCGGAGAGGCTGAAGCAGAAGAACATAGCCATCCTCACCGTTTCCGACTCCTTCGGCTCCTCCGGGCGCGAGCAGCTGAAGCTCATGGCAGCCAAGCGCGGCTTCAGGATCGTCGCCGACGAGGTCTACTCCCCGAAAGACACCGACATGACCCCGCAGCTCTACAAGATCAAGGCGGCCAAACCGGACGCCATCATCTGCTGGGGTACCAACCCCGGCCCTGCCGTCATCACCCGCAACCTGCAGCAGCTCGGCATCAAGACCCAGCTTTACCAAAGCCACGGCGTCGCCTCCAAAAAATACATCGAACTCGCCGGCCCCGTTGCTGCCGAAGGGGTGATGCTCCCGGCCGGCAAACTCGCGGTATTCGACCTGCTCAAGAAGAAAGACCCCCAGGCCAAGCTCCTCAAGGAGTACAACGACTCCTACAAGAAGGCCTACGGGGTGGAGCCATCCACCTTCGGGGGCTATGCCTACGACGGCTTCCAGCTCATCGCTGCGAGCCTGAAGAAGGGTGCGGTCAGCGCGGCGCAGATCCGCGACGGCATCGAGAAGGGAGGCAAGATGGTCGGCGTCTCCGGCATCTTCAACATGAGCCCCACCGATCATAACGGTCTGGACCTGTCCGCCTTCGAGATGGTTCGGATCCAGAAGGGTGACTGGGCAATCGTACGCTAACGACTAAGGGGGAACGGCCTTGAAAAAACTGATATCGACAACTCTTGTTTCTTTTGCTCTGCTTGCCTTCTCAACGGCTGCGCTTGCCGCGGCTCCTATCAAAATCGGCGCGCTCTTCGCGGTGACCGGGCCCGCCTCGTTTCTGGGCGAGCCGGAACGGAACACAGCCCAGATGGTGGTGGAAGAAATCAACAAGACGGGCGGGATCAAAGGGCGCAAGCTGGAACTGATCGTCTACGACACCGGCGGCGATGCCACCAAGGCGGTGCAGCTCGCCAACAAGCTGATCAAGAACGACCACGTGGTCGCCATCATCGGGCCGAGCACGACCGGCGACACCATGGCGGTGATACCGGTCGTCGAGAAGGCGCACATCCCGCTCATCGCCTGCGCCGCCGGGATCAAGATCACCGAGCCCGTCAAGAAGTGGGTCTTCAAAACTGCCCAGAACGACACACTCGCAGTGGCGCGCATCTACGAGCAGCTAAGGAAAGAGAAAAAGAGCAGGGTCGCCATCCTCACCGTTTCCGACGGATTCGGCGCCTCCGGGCGTGAGCAGCTGAAGAGCCAGGCGTCTCGCTTCGGCATAGAGATCGTGACCGATGACACCTACGGGCCGAAGGACACCGACATGACGGCGCAGCTCACCAAGATCCGCGGCTCCCGCGCCCAGGCGGTGGTCTGCTGGGGGACCAATCCGGGCCCGGCGGTGGTCGCCAGGAACGCCAAGCAGCTGGGGCTCACCCTCCCTCTCTACATGAGCCACGGCGTCTCGTCGAAGAAGTTCATCGACCTTGCGGGTGATGCCGCCGAGGGGGTCAAGCTTCCTTCCGGCAAGGTCCTGGTAGCCGACCTGCTCCCCAAGAACGACAGGCAGAAGGCTTCGCTTCTGGCCTATGTGAAGGATTATCAGCGCCACTACAAGGCCGAGGGCGACCACTTCGGCGGCCACGCCTGGGACGCCGTCATGCTCCTCAAGGGCGCCATCGAGAGGGGAGGGGACAGCCCCGCTGCGATCCGCAACCAGCTTGAGGCGACCCGCGGTTTTGCCGGCATCGGCGGCGTGTTCAGCTACTCCGCCAAGGACCACGCCGGTCTGACCCAGGACGCCTTCGTCCTGGTCGAAGTGAAGAAGAAGGACTGGGCGCTGGTCAAGTAAAGAGGATTCATGGAGTTTCTAAATCAGATTACACAGTTCGTCATCTCGGGGCTTGCTACCGGCGCCATCTACGCCCTGATAGGTCTTAGCTTCGCGATCATCTTCAACTCGACCGGCATCATCAACTTCGCCCAGGGCGAGTTCGTCATGCTGGGCGGGGTGCTGACCATCTTCTCGATGACGGTTCTGAAACTCCCCCTGCTCCTCGCCGTCGTTGCCGCCGTAGCCGGCACGACGCTGGTGGGGGTGATATTCGAGCGCTTCGCCATCCGGCCGCTGAAGGATGCCACGCCGCTTGCCCTCATCATCATCACCATCGGGGCTAGCATCCTGATCCGCGGGGTGGTGATGCTGCTGTGGGGCAAGGACACCCAGGTGCTCCCGCCCTTTTCGGGCAACGCGCCGATAAACATCGCAGGTGCCACACTTCTGCCGCAGCACATCTGGATCTTCGGGGTCACGCTCCTCGTCATCGCGGGGAGCCGCCTTTTCTTCCATCACACCATAAGCGGCAAGGCGATGCGGGCCTGCTCCTTCAACCGGCGCGCCGCGAACCTGGTCGGCATCAGCGTGGGCCGGATGGTGCTGCTCTCCTTCGTCATCAGTTCGGCGCTTGGCTCGCTGGCCGGCGTCATCATAGCGCCCCTCACCATGACCTCCTACGACGTCGGCATCATGCTCGGCCTCAAGGGTTTCTGCGCGGCGATCATGGGCGGGATGGGGAGCGGTCTGGGGACCGTGCTGGGGGGGCTGATACTGGGGACGCTGGAGTCGCTCGGTGCCGGGCTCATCTCGTCCGGCTACAAGGACGCCATCGCCTTCTTCATCCTGCTGCTGATCCTTTTCATCAGGCCCCAGGGATTGTTCAAGAAGGGCGAGACCGACAGGGTGTAGAACCTAGAGACTGTTCTACGTTCAACGTTCTACGTTATCAACCTAACTTTGAATTTTGAATTTTGAATTTTGAACGTAGAACGTAGAACGTAGAACGTAGAACGTAGAACGTAGAACGTAGAACGTAGAACGTAGAACGTAGAACGTAGAACGTAGAACGTCGTAGAACGTCGTAGAAAGTAGAACATAGAACGTTTTCACAAGGTCCGTCATTGAAATCCGATAAACTCAAATTTTTCATCTTTTGTCTGGTGGTGCTGGCGGTTCCCCTGACGCTTGGACAGGGCTACCTCGTCAACGTGCTCGTCTTTGTCGGGATCAACTCCATGCTCGCCCTGGGGCTCAACCTGCTGCTCGGCTACGCGGGACAGATCTCGCTCGGGCAGGCCGCCTTCTTCGGCCTGGGCGCCTACGGCTCGGGGGTGCTCACCACGCAGTTCGCCATGAACCCCTGGCTGGCCATGATCCTGGTCGCCGTGTGCGTGGCGGCCTTCGCCTTCGCCATCGGCTTCCCCGTGCTGCGCCTCAAGGGACATTACCTCGCCATGGCGACCCTCGGGGTCGGCACCATCGCACACATCGCCTTCAACGAGACCATCGATCTCACCGGCGGCCCTTCCGGGCTCTCCGGCATCCCGAACCTCTCCATCGGCGGCTTCAGCTTCGATTCCGACCTCAAGAACTACTATCTGGTCTGGAGCTTCGCGCTGGTCGTGATCCTTTTGAGCCTCAACCTGGTGAACTCGCGGGTCGGCCGCGGCCTGAGGGCGATCCACGATTCCGAGGTGGCGGCACGGGTGATGGGCGTCAACGCCCGCCTGATGAAGGTGCAGGTGTTCACCCTGTCGGCGCTCATCTCGGCGGTCGCCGGGAGCCTCTACTGCCACGTGATGACCTTCATCTCGCCGACCTCCTTCGGATTCAACGTCTCCATCGAACTGCTCACCATGGTGGTGATCGGGGGCTTAGGCAGCGTCTACGGCTCCATCCTCGGCGCGCTGCTCCTGACGATGCTTCCCGAGATGCTGCGCGCCTTCCAGGATTACGACATCATCTTCTACGGGCTGTTGCTGGTCTCGATGACCATTTACGTGCCGGGTGGCCTCGTGCGCGGCATTCCTTCGCTGGTTCGGCGCCTGATGCCGGCAAGGGGGGGGAATGCTTAAGCTTTCGGGTATCGGCAAGAGGTTCGGTGGACTCACCGCGCTGGAGGGGATCTCCTTCAGCGTGGCCAGGGGATCGATCACCGGCATCATAGGTCCCAACGGCGCCGGGAAGACTACGCTTTTCAACGTGGCCACCGGCATCTACCCGCCGTCCGAAGGGGCGGTGCTCCTCGATGGGAAGGACATCTCCGCCTTCCCGCCGGAGCGGCGCGCGCGGCTCGGCCTGGTGCGGACCTTCCAGAATATCGAGCTCTTCGGCAAGATGACGGTCCTTGAGAACGTCATGGTCGGCCTGCACACCCAAAGCTCCAGCGGCCTGTTCTCATGCGCCTTCCGTATGCCGTGGCAGATGAGCGAGGAGCGCCGGATCCGGGACAAGGCCAAAGAGTGGCTCGCCTTCGCGGGTATCAGCGAACTGGAGGATGTGGAAGCGGGAACGCTCTCCTTCGGCAAGGGGAGGCTTCTGGAGATCGCGCGCGCCATGGCGCTCGAGCCGAAACTGCTTCTGATGGACGAGCCGGCAGCCGGGCTCAACAGCCGCGAGACCGCCGAACTGGCCGAGCTGATCAAGAGGATCAGGACTCTGGGCGTCACCGTGGCACTGGTTGAGCACGACATGGATCTGGTCATGGATATCTGCGATGCGCTGGTGGTCCTCAATCTCGGCACCATGCTGGCGGAGGGCACCCCCCGTGAGATCCAGGGCAACCAGGCGGTCGTCACCGCGTACCTGGGTGAGGAGTAAAAAAACCAGGTCAAGGTTGAGGTTAAGGTTAAGGATTGAACCCGCACCGTTGTGCACCCTATCGCGTCTTGGCCTTTAGTTTCACCATTCACCATTCACCATTCACGGATTTACAGATGCTTAAGATAAAAAACGTAAATGCCTACTACGGCAAGGTGCACGCCCTGAAGAACGTATCGCTGCATCTTAACCGCGGCGAGATCGTCACCCTGATCGGCGCGAACGGCGCCGGCAAAACCACGCTCCTGAACACGCTCTCCGCCATCATCCCGGCGGAGAGCGGCGAAATCCTCCTGGAAGGGAAGGGGGTCGCGGGCCTTGCTGCGGACCGGATCGTGTCGCTCGGTCTCTCCCAGGTGCCCGAGGGGAGGCAGGTCTTCAATCCGCTCACCGTCGAGGAGAACCTGGAACTCGGCGCGTATCTGCGCTACCGGGCCGGCGGGCAGAAGGCGGAGATCGCGGCCGACCTGGAGCGCATGTTCCAGATGTTCCCGCGGCTCAAGGAGCGCAGGCGCCAGGCGGCCGGCACACTTTCGGGGGGCGAGCAGCAGATGCTCGCCATCGGCCGGGCACTCATGGCACGCCCCAAGCTGCTCCTTCTGGATGAGCCCTCCATGGGGCTTGCGCCGCTCGTGGTGCAGGACATCTTCCGGGTCATCGAGCGGCTCAGGAGCGAGGAGGGGACCACGATTCTGCTCGTCGAGCAGAACGCCCGTGCCGCCCTCAAGGTCGCCGACCGCGGCTACGTGCTGGAGACCGGTAAAGTGATACTTGAAGGGAAAGCGTCGGAGCTGCTGGAAAACAAGGACGTACAGCGCGCCTACCTGGGCCGCGACAAGAAAGAGATCTGGGAACGATGAGCATCAATTGTCAATTGCCTTACCGGAGATTTTATGCAGATTTGGGATCCTGAGTACGAATGCATGCCGCGCGAGGAGATCGAGCAGCTCCAACTGGAGCGGCTCCAGGCTACGCTCAACCGCGTCTACAAGAATGTCACCTGCTACCGGAACAGATTCAAGGAACTGGGCATCGTCCCCGAGGACGTCCAGTCCCTCTCCGATCTGTCCAAACTCCCTTTCACCACGAAGGAAGACCTGCGCCTCAACTACCCCTACGGCATGTTCGCCGTCCCGCTGCGCGAGGTGGTCCGCATCCACTCCTCAAGCGGCACCACCGGCAAGCCGACCGTCGTGGGCTATACGAAGCACGACATAAAGGTCTGGTCCAACCTGGTGGCGCGCTTCATGACCGCCGCGGGGGTCACCAGCGACGACGTGGTGCAGATCGCCTTCGGCTACGGCCTTTTCACCGGCGCTTTCGGCCTGCACTACGGCTCGGAAATGATCGGCGCCTCGGTGATACCGATGGGTGCCGGGAACACCGAGAAGCAGATCATGATCATGCAGGACTACAAGACCACGGCGCTGGTCTCGACCCCGAGCTACGCGGTCACCATCGCCGAACGCATGGAGAAGATGGGGGTCGACCCGAAGAGTCTCTCACTGAAGGTCGGCCTTTTCGGGGGCGAGCCGTGGTCCGAGTCGATGCGCCGGGAGATCGAGTCCAGACTGGGGATATCGGCGACCGATAATTACGGGCTTTCCGAGGTGATCGGACCGGGCGTTGCCGGCGAGTGCCAGCAAAAGTGCGGCATGCACCTCGCCGAGGACGCCTTCATAGCCGAGATCATCGACCCGGAAACCGGCGAGTCTCTGCCGCCTGGAAGCGTCGGGGAACTCGTGCTGACCTCGCTCACCAAGGAGGCCTTCCCCATGGTGCGCTACCGCACCCGCGACATCACTTCTCTCGACTACGCAAAGTGCGCCTGCGGCAGGACGACGGTCCGGATGAGGAAGACCATGGGGCGCTCCGACGACATGCTGATCATCAAGGGGGTGAACGTCTACCCCTCGCAGATCGAGGACGTTCTGTTCGCCGTCGAGGGGTGCCAGCCGCATTACCAGCTGGTAGTCGACAGGAAGGGCGCGCTGGATACGCTGGAGGTGAGGATCGAGGTGACGGAGAACATCTTCTTCGACGAGATGAAGAGGCAGAAGGCGTTCCTGGATCAGGTGGAGCGGCGCATCGATTCCGTACTCGGGGTCGGCGCGGTCGTCAAGCTCGTGGAGCCGAACAGCATCCCGAGGGCCGAGGGAAAGGCATCCCGGGTAATTGACAATCGCAAAATCTAGTTTAGGATTACCCCGCCGACCTGAAATTATTCAGGGTGGTACGAGGAATGCCCAGATAGGTATAAGGGCAATTCCCGTCACCAACAAGGAGGAATCAGGATGAAAAAAGTTTTGATCGTTACGGTAGCGATGCTGTCACTGAGCGTATTGGCAACGCCGGGATTCTCTGACACCAAGAAGGGCGAAAAGATCGACGCTAAGCAAGAGTTCGAGAAGCATTGCGCGAGCTGCCATCCCAAGGGCGGCAATATTGGCAACGCCAAGAAGCCGTTGAGCAAGATGTCGCTGGCAGCCAATGGCATCAAGACCGACAAGGACATCGTCGTCAAGATGCGCAACCCCGGGCCCGGAATGACCAAGTACGATGAAAAAGCCATCTCCACAAAAGAGGCAAAGGCCATTGCGGATTACATCCTGAAGACCTTTAAGTAGAGCAAAAGACAGGGACTAGGGACTGGGGGCTGGGGACTGGTAAAAGCAAAGGCTTTTTCAGTGCACTAGTCCCCAGTTTCAATTCCCTAGCCCCTAGCCCCTAGCCCCCAGCCCCCAGCCCCCAGCCCCCAGCCCCCAGCCCCTAGTCCCTAGTCCCGTCTTTCTGCATCCATCTTGTCGGGTATCCGCATCCATTGGGCGGCCACAAGCGATACCACTCCCAGCGCGCTCCCGGCGATAAAGGGTATGCGGTAGTCGATCATCCAGAAAAATCCGCCCAGCGCCGGCAGAAAGACCGCCGCGATATGGTTGATGGTGAAACCGACGGACATGGACGAGGCAATGTCTGCCGGACTGGCGACCTTCTGGAAGTAGGTCCGGATCGCCACGTCGAAATTGTAGAGTATATTGTCGAAGACGTACATGAGCATCACCAGATTCTTGGAGGTGCTGAAGGCATAGACCAGGAAGATGATGATGACGCCGCCGTATTCAATGGAAGAGATGAACCTCTCGCCGAAGCGGTTGATCGCCTTGCCGATGACTGAATTGAGGATGTAGGCAACGATGTTGTTAACGATGAAGAGAAGCGTCATGTCGCGCACAGAAAAGTGAAAGACCTGCACCAGGAGCAGGATGGAGAAGACGACGAAGATCTGCCGCCTGGCACCCGACAGGAAGGTGAGGATGTAAAAGAGGGCGTATTTGCGGCGCAGGAACATCTTCTTGCGCTGCGGGACTATCCCCGCATGGGTCGGGTTCTGGAACATGCCCCAAACGCCGGCCATGAAGACAATCGCTCCGATAACCAGATAGATCTCGCGATACTTCGCCACCGCTCCCATAAAGTACACGATGAGCCCGGCGGCTACGCTTGAGACTGCTGCCAACGCACGCAACCTGCCGAAGATGAGCGGAGAGACTGCCGTTGAGAAATACTGCAGGGTGAGCGACTGATTGGTGCTCTCGAAGTAGTGGAAACCAAAGCTCATGACGACGGTGGTAAAGATGAGCCAGTTGTAGGTCGGGAAGAGTCCGGTAATCCCGGTCCCCAGCCCCAGAAGCACCACGGAGAGCGCAGCCAGTTTGTGCTCGCGCACGAGGAGCAGGACAAATACCAGCAGCAGAGTCAAAAGACCGGGCACCTCACGGATCGACTGGATCATCCCGACCTTGCTTCCGTCGAGATGCACCATTTCCGCGGCAAAGTTGTTGAAAAGGATGGTATATCCCTGGAGCCCGATGGCCGAGGCTGCGGTGAGGATCACCAGGAACCGCAGCATCGGGCGTTGTTCGGAAACGATCGAGCCGGCATCAAGTTTTCCCAGAATTCTCTTCATTCAATCCTTTTCATCGGTTTTGTCGGTGAGATAAAGCCCATCCCCTGCTGACCTCCCCCTTGTAGGTGGAGAAACTCAAACAGCCGAATATTGGCGTTAATCAGGTATGTTTATGGGGGGAGCGGAATTGCTAACTCGGCAAGAGCCTGAGCCCAAAGCTCGCGGCCAGCAACTTTTGCACTGACGCCAAGCGCCGTCACTGATCGCGACGATAATGGCACGGTGTGGGGGTGGTGTAAAGGATATTTCCCTGACAAAAGTTCAGGGCAGCGGGCTGTCCAATTTCTCGCAGGAGATGGAAAAAGGGCGCTTCCGCTAGGAAAGCGCCCTTTTGATTTTAGGGTGAAGAAGCTCATCATCGGATGGTGATCACGCAGCTTCTTTCATGTCATCTGCTGACAGGCCCATGTCTGGCAGCATGATGGTCGCGCGCGTTAAGCACACTGCTTGCTACCGCGAGCACGAACCGCTAAGAAATTTTGGCAGTCTCAGGCTCATTCAGCCAGAGGCTCAACGCCCGCCGCGCCCCCCTGTCGACACACGAGAAGATTCGCTGCACGCTGCCGTGGTTGCCGGCGCGGGAGTGCCCCGCGACCTTGATCAGATCAAACCCGAGTTCGTCATGGACGGCGTACAATGCGCGATAGAGGGGGGCGTTCGCCAAAAGCCGCCCCGAGCGCGCGGCGACAAAACCGTTGGCCTCCAGAGCGGCCCTCCTTCCCGGGAGTCCGACGACACACTGTGAATCGGTATAGACCTGCAGTCTCCCGGGCCCGCAGCGCCGGCATTGCTCCCGGTACATTTCCACACCCCACAAAACCGTCTGGACTTCGAGCCTTGTCGATGACGTCTCCGCAAACCTCCTGAACCGCAGCCGTGCCGAGACCCCGGCCTGGTCGATGGCATCCGGCGCGCTGTCCAGTAAGTTTGCGGGAACCAGCAGGCAGGACCCGACACCGAGCCTTCGCTGAGGATTCAGGCTCACGTCGGTGAAAAGGGCGCAGATGTTCACGGGGAAATTGGTTCGTCCGGCTCGGGTGTTTCCGTCCCGGCACGGCTCTGATACGGCTCCTCGAAGCTGACCCGCCCGATCTTCCCCCCCCGGATCTCCCGTATAAATGCCTCGGAGGCCCGGTGCATGTCAACGACTCCACCGCTGAGCAGACACCCGAGGTAGCGGCCGATCCCCTCGATGAGGTCGGTGGGGCTGTCGGGGAGTTCCATCAGCTTGAACCGGCTCTTGAGCCGTTCCGGATAACGCTGCATCATATATTCGGCGGCAAAGAGCCCGACCTTGGTGTAGTCGAGGGCGCTCGCCCCGATGGCGCCGCTGGTTGCCAGCCGGTAGGCCGCGACCTGGTCGCTCATGTTGGGCCAAAGGAGCCCCGGCGTATCGAAGAGGAGAAAGTTGTTGCCCAGGTCTATTTTCTGGGACTGGACCGTTATGGCCGGCTTGTCGCCGACCTTGGCGATGCACTTTCCCGCCATGGTATTGATCAGGGTAGACTTGCCGACGTTGGGTATGCCGAACACCATGGCTCGCACGGGGTAGCCCGGATTGCCGCGGTTCGGCGCCAGGATCCGGCAGAGCTTGATCAGCTTCTTTGAATCGGAAATGAGCCTGGCCGATACGGGGAGGGCGCGGACCCCGGACTCGGCTTCGAAATAGCGGACCCATGCGGCGGTAACGGCGGGATCGGCGAGATCGTTCTTGTTCAGCAGCTTGATGCAAGGTTTTTTCAGGCGCATCTCCGCCAGCCGGTCGTTTGAGCTGGAGGAGGGGAGGCGGGCATCGAGGACCTCGATAAGTATGTCCATCTTCCGAATCGATTCGGTCATCTGTTCCTGCGCCTTGCCCATGTGTCCGGGGTACCATTTTATCGTCATGTACTTAGTTCTCTCCATGTTTGGCTGATTATTGCAACGCCTACCATACCACATACGAAATTCCGTGACCATAAGTACCGTCACAAATCATGTACGAGCGACAAATAGCCGGTCAGACAGATTAGATGCCGCACATTCCACCCCTCAAGGGCCGATACTGGCGCGAATCGATGAGTACCACCCCTCGTCGCTCCTCAAACCTCGCCCTTCGTAATTTCCTATGCTGAAAAGAAATTCGAGCGCTTCGGTTCCGACGCGGACAACAAGGACAACCACAATTAACTTGCCCGGCAGACGATTATAATCTAATTTACCTCTGCCAATGCCCTCCCGTTTTAACGCACCATGGAGTCCCATGACCCTTTTCCCACTCTCTAGGCATATGCTCGGCTTGGTCCAGTCAACATCAGGCATGCTTCCCGTGCTGAAGCTCTTCCTTCTTCCAGTCGGAGGCGGAATCCCTGCTGGTGTTTTGCTCGCTCGTGCCAATGGCTTGGCCTGGCCCGTCACCACAGGGCTCTACTTGGTTTCAGATATGGTCCTGGCCCTTGCCTTTGAACCGATCCTTCAGCTTCTCGCGGCGTTGGGGCGGAAAGTCCCATTCATAGCTCGTCTCAGCGCGGCTTTAAAGGCTGCAACAGCCCGTAGCGTGGCACATTTCAGTGGCACCAGCTCAGGCCCCCTTACGCTCGTCATGATTGCCTTCGGCGTGGATCCAATGACAGGGCGCGCCACGGCGCTCGCTGCGGGCCACGGATTTCTTGCCGGCTGGGCCTTTGCCATCGCTGGAGACATGCTTTATTTCGCCGTCATCGCGCTCACGACTTTACGCCTGAACTCGTACTTTCGAGACCCAAACACTACAATGCTGGTCGTCCTTGGCGCGATGTTCGCCGTGCCCATACTGGTACGCTATTTTCGACCCACGCAAATTGGTATACTTGGAGACAGATAAGTGCAACGTGTTCCATGTGTAGACCCGGCCCCCAGGGTATTCCGAATTCTCCTGGGCCGGACCTCGGAACGAAGAGGTAATGCATGACAAATACAAACAAGCCACGCAATGAGCTCCTGGCTGAAATAGACACCCTCCGGTCGCGCCTGAAAGAGGCGGAGGAGGCCGGTTCGCACGAGGTGCGATTGCTGCTGGCGCTTGACGCAGCCCACCTGGCGACCTGGGACTGGCACATCCCAAGCGGCACTACAACCTGGAATAGCGAACACTACCGGATGCTGGGCTATGAGCCGGACAGTTTCGCTCCGACCTACCAGCACTGGGCTGATCGGGTCCATCCTGACGACCTGGCGGCGACTGAGGCCAGGATTCGCGAGGCAATGAAGCGGGGGACAGACTACAGGGCAGAATTCCGGGTGATTCTCCCTGATGGCTCCGTGCAGACCCTTGAAGCACTTGGCCGGTTCGAAATGGATTCGGCGGGACGCGCGGTGCGCCTTTATGGCGCCATGTCCAACGTTACCGAGCGGAAACAACTGGTGGATGAACTCCGCCGGGCCAAAGAGAATCTGGAGCAGCGGGTCGCGGAGCGAACGGCGGAACTGCAGGATCTCAACGCCTATAACCGCTCTTTGATCGAAGCGAGCCTCGACCCACTCGTTACGATCGATGATGAGGGGAAGATTTCCGATGTCAATTCGGCAACGGAAAAGGTGACCGGATATCTGCGTCAGGAGTTGATTGGCTCCGATTTTTCCGATTATTTTACCGAGACGGAGAAAGCGCGGGATGGGTACCGGCGCGTCTTTAAGGAAGGACTGGTTCGTGATTACCCGCTTGAAATCCGACACCGCCGCGGGCACATAACGCCGGTAATGTATAATGCCACGGTGTACCATGATCAATCAGGTAATATCCACGGTGTCTTTGCTGCTGCACGCGACATCACCGAACTCAAGCAGGCGGAAACCGAGAGAGAACAGTATTATAAATTCTTTCAGACTTCTGCCGATATTATGGCCATTGCCGATCCAAATGGGGCATTCTTACAGACAAACCCTGCCTGCACTGAGTTACTCGGCTATAGCGCCGCGGAACTTAAATCAAAAGCTTTTATCGACTTTGTCCACCCCGATGACAAGCAGAAAACTCTGGATGAAATGAAACGGCAGCAGGAGATAGGCTTTTCGTTTGCATTTGAGAACCGCTATATTTGCAAGGACGGATCATTTCGCTGGTTATCATGGCGCGCGGTCTACAGTAAAGACGATAATTGTACCTATGCAACAGCTCGCGACATCACCGTGAACAAACAACAGGAAGAAGCTTTAAGAAAAAGCGAACTTGAATTCCGCCTGCTGGCCGAGGCGATGCCGCAGATGGTCTGGATTACCAGTCCGGATGGCAAGAATATTTATTTCAATCATCGATGGGTGGATTACACCGGACTAACGCTGAAGGAGAGTCACGGCGATGGTTGGAATAAACCTTTCCATCCAGATGACCAGCAGGTGGCATGGGATGCCTGGCAGCAAGCAACAGAAAATAAAGGCCTCTATTCGCTTGAATGCCGCCTGCGCCGGGCTGACGGTGTCTATAAATGGTGGCTGGTTCGCGGTGTACCTGTCCTTGACGAACACGGTGCTGTCCTCAAATGGTTTGGTACTTGTACCGACATCGACGAAGTGAAGAAGTCCGAAGAAGAGAGGCTAGCACTCGAACAGCAATTGCAACAGACACAGAAGCTGGAGAGTCTCGGCATATTGGCTGGTGGCATCGCCCACGACTTTAACAACATCCTGATGGCCATTATCGGTAACGCCAGCCTTGCTCTGATGAAACTTAGCCCCGAATCTCCCGTAGTGACAAACCTCAAGAATATTGAACAGGCATCTGAGCGGGCCGCTGACCTTGCCAAACAGATGCTGGCCTACTCTGGCAGAGGGAAGTTCCTGATCGAGTACTTGGACCTGAACTGTCTGCTGGAGGAGATGCTGCACATGCTGGAAATCTCCATCTCCAAAAAAGCAGTTCTGCGGCTAAACCTCACCCCGCACCTTCCCACTGTCGAAGCCGACGCCACACAGTTGCGGCAGGTCATCATGAACCTGGTGATCAACGCTTCCGAAGCGATAAACGACAACACTGGCGTTATCACCATCAGCAGCGGTTGCCTGCAGTGTGACCGGGACTATCTGTTGGACATCTGGCTGGACGAGAACATCGTCGAGGGGCTCTACGTCTACCTTGAGATTGCCGATACCGGCTGCGGTATGGGCAAGGATACTCTCGTCAAGATATTCGACCCCTTCTTCACCACCAAATTCACCGGCCGCGGACTGGGGATGGCAGCCGTGCTCGGCATCATTCGCGGCCACAAGGGGGCCGTCAAGGTCTACAGCGAGCCGGGCAAAGGCACCACCTTCAGGGTGCTGCTGCCGGCCAGTGGCAGATCGGCCGAGATCTGCACCGGTGAAACAGGCAAAGACGACTGGAAGGGGAGCGAGACCTTGCTTCTGGTGGACGACGAAGAGATCGTGCTAAGCATCGGTGCCGAGATGCTGAAGGCTCTAGGATTCACTGTCATAACGGCCAGAGATGGAAGAGAAGCGGTGGGAATCTTCAAATCGAGGGATGACATCGCCTTCGTGATCCTTGATCTTACCATGCCGCAAATGGACGGAGAACAGTGCTTCCGGGAACTGCGACAGATCAGGCCGAACGTCAAGGTGATCATGTCCAGCGGCTTCAACGAGCGGGAGGTCAATCAGCGCTTCATTGGCAAGGGCCTGGCCGGCTTCCTCCAGAAGCCCTATAAACTTTCAGAACTCAAAGAGGCTTTAAGGAAGATCAGTGATTAAGACAGTATTCTTTACTGTGTTTACGGATTAAGTCGGTTCTCAGCTCTTCGAAGCTTAAGTACACTGTTGTGACGTACGGACTCGTCATCGCAATCGACAAAGCCCTTACTGGTCAGAGCCGTATTGCGGCAGTGCTTGATTTCCGTAACCTTGAAACCTTTCGGGCTAAAAACGACTACACTGTGTAAAAGCTCATCAAACACATTAATGCGAGCCGGTAAGCCAAAGAGTCAACAGCGTCCTCTCCGATTCTCCTTGTCGGTAATATTGCCATGGCTCTTGTCATTCTTATCATTGCCGTCATACTTAAGCTCATCCCCGCGATCATCAAATCGCCTAAAAATCATTCAGAACAGTGGTAAAGCGGACTCAATTGAACAGCAAGACCTTTAGTCGGGATGTCTCGGCACGGGGCATGAAATGACTCGAGAACCTGATATCAATGGGCTCGTTGGACTGACCTCCCGGGAAGCTGCCAGGATTCTGGGAGAAGAAGGTCCCAACGAACTTCCGGCCTCCAAACAGCGGGGAAACCTTCGCATAGCGCTCGACGTCATGCGCGAACCGATGTTCCTGCTGCTGGTGGCCTGCGGCGCCATCTACCTGATGGTTGGGGACCTGCAGGAAGCGCTGATGCTTTTGGCCTTTGTCTTTTTCGTTATGGGGATCACCCTGTACCAGGAGCGCAAAACGGAACGGGCGCTGGAGGCCCTCCGGGATCTTTCCAGCCCCAGAGCCCTGGTTATCCGTGACGGCACCCAGCAGCGTATTGCCGGTCGCGAAGTGGTTCGGGGCGACATCATCGTCCTCGCCGAAGGGGACCGGGTTCCCGCCGACGCCTTGGTGCTGGACTGCACCAGCCTGTCAACGGACGAATCGCTGCTGACGGGCGAATCTGCCGCGGTGCGCAAGGTGCCCGGCGCTGCCTCATCACCTGCCGTGCAGCCGGGAGGGGATGATCTCCCCTTCGTTTTTTCCGGGACCCTGGTGGTCCGTGGACGAGGAATCGCCCGCGTGGTCGCCACCGGGCAGCTAAGCGCCATCGGCAAAATCGGCAAAGCCCTGCAAGCCGTCACCGCTGAGGCGACGCTGCTGCAACGTGAAACAGGTCGCCTGGTGCGGGTTCTTGCGGCAGCGGTCCTTGGGCTCTGCGCACTCCTCATCCTGGTTTACGGGATAACTCGCGGCGCCTGGCTCGAGGGTGTCTTGGCGGGGCTCACCCTGGCTATGGCGGTCATGCCCAACGAGCTGCCGGTGGTCCTGACCATCTTCCTGGCGCTGGGTGCCTGGCGACTTTCCCGGACCCAGGTCCTTGCCCGCAGCGCGCCTGTGGTTGAGACACTCGGTTCGGCAACGGTCCTCTGCGTCGACAAGACCGGCACCCTGACCCTGAACCGGATGACGGTCACCGCGCTCCACTCGGAGGGGACGCTTCACAACATCGGCGACTTTCGCCGCGAACCGCCGCCGGACACATTCCACGATCTGGTGGAATTCAGCATCCTCGCCAGTCAGCGCGACCCCTTCGATCCCATGGAGCGGGCAATCAAGGAATTCGGTGAAGAGTATCTCGCTCACACCGAGCATCTGCACGGCGATTGGCGCCTTGAGAAGGAATATCCGCTGTCACCGGAACTTCTTGCCATGTCCCATGTCTGGAGGGCGCCGGAGGGGGTCGACTACGTCATTGCAGCCAAAGGCGCCCCAGAGGCGGTCGCCGATCTGTGTCATTTCAATGAAGGACAACAAAAAGAGCTGATGTCGGCGGTGACCCTGATGGCTGACGACGGACTGCGGGTGCTGGGGGTCGCGCGCTCGTACTTCCGCCAGGCGGGCCTGCCGGGTGAACAGCACGATTTCACCTTCGAGTTCCTGGGGCTTGTGGGATTGGCCGACCCGGTCAGGCCGACCGTGATGCCTGCACTCCGGGACTGCTACCAGGCCGGCATCAGAATGGTGATGATCACCGGCGACTATCCCGGTACGGCACGGAGCATTGCACGGCAGATCGGCCTGGTCCAGCCGGATGAGGTCATCACCGGTCCGGAACTGGACGCCATGAGCGAAGAGGAGTTGCAGGGGAGGATTAGAACGGTCAACGTCTTCGCCAGGGTCGTGCCTGAACAGAAGCTCCGGCTGGTGCAGGCGCTCAAGGCAAACGGCGAGGTCGTCGCCATGACCGGAGACGGAGTGAACGATGCGCCGGCCCTGAAATCGGCACATATAGGGATCGCCATGGGGGGGCGCGGGACGGACGTGGCACGGGAGGCATCCGATCTCGTGCTCCTGGACGACGACTTCGCCTCCATCGTGCGTGCGGTAAAAACGGGGCGGCGTATCTTTGACAACCTGAAAAAAGCCATGGCCTATCTCCTCGCCATCCATGTCCCGATTGCCGGGATGTCTCTCATACCGGTGCTTTTCAACTGGCCGCTTCTATTCATGCCGATCCATATAGCCTTCCTTCATCTGATAATAGATCCAGCCTGTTCCATAGTCTATGAGGTCGAGCCGGCCGAGGCAGATGCGATGAACAGGCCGCCCCGCGATCCCAAGGAACCGCTGTTCAGCAAGCGCGTCCTGCTTTTAAGCACACTTCAGGGCCTGGGTGTTCTGGCGATGCTTCTGGCTGTATTTGGCATCTGCCTTGGCCGCGGGCAGGGGGAACTCGAGGCCCGCACCATGGCATTCACGACCTTGATCATCGCCAACCTCGGGCTCATGATGACCAACCGTTCCTGGACCAGCACTGTTGGCAAGATCATCCGGGCTCCCAATGCAGCTCTCTGGTGGGTAACCGGCGGTGCCGTGGTCTTTCTCGGTCTCGTCTTGAATATTCCGTTTCTTCGGGGGATATTCAGATTCTCGGTGCTACATCCGGTCGATATGGCCATATGCGCATCTGCCGGCTTAGTGAGCATTGTCTGGTTCGAGTTTTTCAAAATGCATCGAAGGCGAAGGGAAAGCCGATGAAGCAGAGCCCAGTATGGAACAGGAAGGATTTAGCCGTGTGCTGAATAGTTACCCGTCCCGCGAACAGACATCGCCGGGGCGGTCCTGTACCGTAGTCTGCCCCGGAAGGCGAAGTCCCCTTGCATTTGCTGCCCCATAAGTTCTATAATCCGTTCGGTCAGAAATCGACTCGCCTGGATGCAGGCACCTATGTCTAAAAACCTATTCGCGAGCCATGCTTTG
>Ga0209540_10000536_pt1 | contig 35252 bp, 30 predicted proteins | sample BarGraIncu01121A_FD_184501 | JGI IMG/M metagenome (GOLD analysis project Ga0209540, IMG submission 184501) | Arctic peat soil microbial communities from Barrow, Alaska - Barrow Graham LP Incubations 011-21A (SPAdes) (version 2) | ecosystem: Environmental > Terrestrial > Soil > Wetlands > Peat... | reverse complement strand
AAACCTTATCTCTGGATTGTTAGCATATTCTTTTCTTCCTAAAAAACCATCAATTAAATATGATGTGGAACCTACTTATGGACAATTAGCTCTTTTTTAATGTTTTGCTTATTTCGAACTCAGGTTAATAGATACCAAAACCGAGGTAGAAAATGGAATAGATGATCGTAAACACGATTTCCCATTGATTTGAAAATAAAAAGCACGACAAGAATGCGCCAATACCAATCGCAAGCGCCGCTAAGTAGCTATATCTGACCCCGGGAAGGTACAGCCGGAGATTGTCTGCAAAATAGTTATCAATCTTATTCTCAAATAATCGCTCCTGCCTAAAAAACATGCGGGTTAAAAACACTAACTGGAAAATATAATAGAGCAGAAAAAACTCCCTTACAACTATTGCCGGATGAAATACCGATTTGATCAGTTCGTCAACGTTTACGACCTCCGGATTTCCCCATTTGTCTGAAACCAGTAAGTACAGAATATTCAGAATCAATACCGGTATTATTTGTTTGATTAAGTACTTCTTCGTATTCAGCTGCGGCTTTAAAAGGATAATTAACGCAATTGCAAACAACGCGGCCTGCAACGACGCCATTGTCAGAAGCTCCATTGATATAAAATTGTCAAGTGATATATCAAAAACCATCACCAGGATATTGAGAATAGCCATTATCAGATAAGCACCGGCTAAAAACCTTAGCGAATTGCGATAATTATTCAAACCCTTATTTAATGGAAGAGGAAGTGCTAAAAAGAAAACTGCCATGACGATACACACCATAATATAGGCTGTGTCAACAATCGAAAGTGCGTTATGATACGTCATTGAAGTTAAAGAAAATTCAACAATGCATAAAATACAATGCATATATATAGTACAAAGCTAAATAAATAATGCAATACATCATTATAAAAATAGATCCCGCAAAATATTTCTATTAGAATAAAAGGATTAACCAAAAGCATAACTATCTATATCATTCAGATCAATAACTGATCTGCTACGAAAACACCTGTTTTTATCTTTTTCTGTTCCTCGCACTTAAAATCAGGAGATCATCTTTGTTGAAATATTGCATCCTTTTGTATTTGCATTTTGCATAACTTTTAATTGCTAAATCATAAAAGTTTGCAGCTTTGAATCCATTGTCAGATAATTATTACTAATTTTAGGACTCATTAACAGTTGAATATTAAGAACCTATTCATTATGAAGAAGAAAAGTAATAAAGTGCTATATCTCAGTATTTTGGGTGTTGTGATAATTATAATGCTCATCGTTGGAAAAAAGGCCGGGTGGTTTGGTAAAGATATGGCGTTGAAAGTTGCAACTGAAAAAGTTCAGAAGAAAGATATAACTGAAATTATTACAGCTAACGGAAAGATCGAACCTCAGCTTGAGGTGAAAATTAGTCCGGAAGTACCGGGAGAAATTATTGAACTTCCGGTAAAAGAAGGTGATGAAGTGTTAAAAGGCGATTTACTTGTTGTAATACGTCCGGATATCTATATTTCGAACCGAAACCGCCTCGAAGCTTCACTCAACAGTCAGAAAGCAAGGTTGGCGCAAGCAGAAGCACAGTTAGTTGAAAAAGACCTGAATTACAAGCGGTCGAAACAACTTTACGAGAAAAATACGATCGCGAAATCCGATTTCGAAACGATTGAAGCTGCCTGGAAAGTTGCCGAGTCAGAAGTACAAGCCGCCCGTTATGGTGTTAAAAGTGCTGAATCGAGCCTTAACGAATCGCAGGAGAACCTTACTAAAACAAAGATTTACGCTCCTATTTCAGGAACTGTTTCTAAACTGAATGTCGAAAAGGGTGAGAAAGTAGTTGGAACCAACCAGTTTGCGGGAACTGATTTAATGATCATTGCAGACCTTAGCAAAATGGAGGTAAAAGTTGAGGTGAATGAAAACGACATCGTGAATGTCGAAAAATTAGATACTGCCAATGTAGAGATCGATGCTTATCTGAAACGGAAGTTTAATGGACAGGTAACTGAAATCGCAAGTTCAGCCAATGTTTCAGGAACGACTACCGATCAGGTGACCAATTTTAATGTTAAAATTCTCTTGCTCCAGGATTCGTATAAAGACCTTTTAGTTACCAATCCTCACCGGTACCCTTTCCTTCCGGGAATGTCGGCAACGGTTGAAATACGCACTGAAACCCGTCATGGTGTAATATCGGTGCCGATTCAGGCAGTTACAACACGTACAAAGGAAGGTGAGTCTAAAAAAGACATCAGTAAACTTGAGACAGAAACCGAAAGTTCAGACAAAAATGCAGATAAAGCGACACCCAAAGATCCCGAACAGTTTGAAGTTGTTTTTGTAAACCGGAAAGGCCTTGCCCGTCAGGTAAAAGTGAAAACCGGTATTCAGGATAATACAAACATCGAAATCCTTGAAGGTCTTAATCCGGATGATGAAATTATTGTTGCCCCTTACGGTCTGATTTCAAAAACGCTGAAAGACTCAACCTCCATAGAGGTTGTAAAAGTTGATGATTTATACAAAGTGAAGAAGTAATGATTCAGCGTTTGGTTCATGTTACACTTTTAGTTGACGATTACGACAAAGCCATCGATTTTTACACGCAAAAGCTTAATTTCAAACTTGTTGAAGATAAGGCATTAAGTGAATCAAAACGTTGGGTGATCATTTCACCACCCGGTTCTGAAGGATGTTGTCTCCTGTTGGCAAAAGCAGCCAACGAAGAGCAAAGCAGCAGAATCGGAAACCAGACCGGTGGCCGCGTCTTTCTGTTTTTGCAAACCGATGATTTCAGGAGGGATTTCAAGAATCTTCAGTCTAAAGGTGTTTCAATTATCCGTGGTCCCAATATCGAAGATTATGGAACCGTGGCAGTTTTTGCCGATCTTTACGGTAATCTTTGGGATTTGATCGAATACAACCCTCAACGCTGATTTTATTCACCCATTTTTTAATCGCGATTATTGGATATCTTCGTAGTTCAATTTTATGAAGATTGGGAAATGCTTAAAAAGGTGGTAGGTTGGTTCAGATGGGTATTAATCGGAATATTGATGATTCCGGTTTATTTTTACAAATATGTCATCTCACCGATGACACAAGCATCCTGCCGACATATCCCAAGTTGTTCAGAATATGCAATTGAAGCCTTAAAGATCCATGGCCCATTTAAAGGAATTTATCTGGCCACAAGGAGAATTTTAAAATGTCACCCATGGGGAACACACGGTTACGATCCGGTGCCTCCCAGAAAAAATTAAAGAAAAACAAAGAATGAAAAATTCCATATTACTATCTTTTTTAGTTGGATTAATACTTACCGGTTGTTTCACAGGAGCTCCGAAACCCAAAGCTAAAATAGTATTTGTAAGCATTTTGCCATTAAAGTTTTTTGCCGATAAAATTGTTGGCGACGCCTTTAAAGTTGAAGTGACCGTTCCTCCCGGAGCTGGACCCGAAACCTATTCGCCTACTCCAAAACAGATGATGCTGCTGGGTGAAGCAAGTGCCTATTTTTCGATCGGATACCTTGGTTTTGAACAAACCTTGCTCGAGAATTTCCAATCCACCAATCCCGATCTTCAGTTTTTCGTAACCTCCAAAAGAATTGATTTGATTAAGGACGAGAAAGAACATGGAGATCATGACCATTTACAAGGTGTTGATCCGCATATCTGGTCATCGCCAAAAACTGCACGTCTAATTGCGCTGAATATTTTTGACGGAATGGTTCAAATCGATCCATCAAACAGCGATACCTACCAGAAAAATCTAAACCTCCTTTTGGCAGAGATTTCAAGAGTTGATTCAACGGTGACAAGTTTACTTGCTAAGGCAACTTCGAAAAAATTCATTATTTTCCATCCGGCACTCGGATACTTTGCACGCGATTACGGATTTGAGCAACTGGCAATTGAATTCGAAGGAAAAGTTCCATCACCAAAACACCTGCAAACTGTAATTGAGACAGCTAAATCTGAAAATATCAAATTCGTACTGATTCAAAAAGAGTTTGACAAGGAGAACGCTGAGATCATTGCCAAAGAGACGAGCAGTAAAGTCATACAGATCGATCCGCTCGATTACAACTGGCCGGAACAGATGATCTCAATTGCCGAAAAATTATCAAATACACCCCAGTAAACTTGCGACATATGGATTCATTAGTCGAAATACGCAACTTATCAGCTGGTTACGGACAAAATATTATTCTGAGAGATGTGAATCTTTCGATTCAACAATTCGATTTTGTCGGAGTAATCGGACCCAACGGAGGAGGGAAAACTACTTTGCTGAAAGCGTTGCTTGGTTTATTATCTCCAATATCCGGTGAAATAAATTTTTCTGAATCGATGACCGAAGGTAACTCTCATCGAATTGGTTATCTGCCACAAATCAATAACATCGATCGAAAATTCCCTGTAACGGTGTTCGATGTTGTGAGGTCTGGTTTGATGTCGCGCAAGCGTCTCACGGGGCGTTACAACAGTGAAGAGAATGACAGGGCTAATGAACTGATGTTGGAAATGGGGATTTCAGGCATCCGCAATAAAGCAATTGGTGAACTTTCGGGCGGACAGATTCAGCGCGCCCTTTTGTGCCGCGCACTTGTAAACAGCCCAAAGTTGTTGATCCTCGACGAACCCAACACCTATGTCGACAACCGGTTCGAGCGTGAATTGTACGAAAAGCTGAAGGTTCTTAATGAAAAACTGTCAATTCTGTTGGTTTCGCACGACCTGGGAACCATCTCGACCTATGTCAAATCGTATGCCTGCGTTAACGGATCACTGCATTACCATTCGGGCAATAAAGTAACACCTGAACTGCTCAAATCGTACGAATGCCCGATCCAGATCATCTCGCATGGAGAAATTCCTCATACAGTTCTTTATAATCATAAATCCTGATGGAAAACCTGATTGCATTATTCAACTTCGGATTCTTCCGCAATGCTTTCCTGGCAGCGCTTGTTGCCAGTATAACATGTGGAATTATTGGAACTTACATAGTTTCGCGCCGTATCGTTTTTATCAGCGGAGGTATTACACACGCCTCTTTCGGAGGAATTGGAATGGGTTATTATTTTGGATTTGACCCCATACTTGGTGCCATTGTTTTTGGAATAATGTCCGCTCTTGGAATTGAGTTTTTCACAAAAAGAGCCGATCTGCGCGAAGATTCAGCTATTGCGATGCTTTGGTCGCTTGGCATGGCATTGGGAGTGATCTTCATCTTCTTAACGCCAGGTTATGCTCCCAATCTGATGAGCTATTTATTCGGGAATATTCTTACAGTTTCGGAAGGCGATCTGATCTACCTTTTTATACTTGCTGTTTTTGTCATAAGCTTCTTTTTGATCTTCTACCGGATGATCATCTTCGTCTCGTTCGACGAGGAGTTCGCGCTGACCAACAATGCACCGGTAAGGCTATTCAATGCACTCCTTATCAGCCTTGTTGCGTTAACGATTGTTTTAAATATCAGGGTAGTCGGGATTATTCTTGTGATGTCACTGCTCACGATTCCGCAAGCCATTGCCAATCTGTTCACCAAACGCTTCGACGTTATGATCTTCTATTCAATCCTGTTTGGATTTCTGGGTTCGATAACCGGTCTTACCATTTCATATATCTACGACATACCTTCAGGAGCAGCCATTATTTTCACATTGGTTGTTATTTACGGACTTATGAAAACCGGCTTCATTATTTTTGGAAAAGCGAACCTCAAATACAGGGAAAACATCAAAGGATAAAGTATTGTTTTCCTTCTTCTAATATCTTTCTAACCCTATTCTTTAACCGGTTCTTTCTTTTTAGTAAACGAATCCACATCAAACAACAAGGTAAACCTGATTGTATTAGCGAGCGGATTATTCCGTTGAACAGGAATGACATACGAAAAATCTATCGCAGCGATATTCATTTTCACGCCAACTCCGGCAGTAAAGAATTTCCGGTTCCCTTTATTCTGGGCTTCATAAAAATAACCGGCCCTTAAGGCAAACTGTTTGTTATACCAATATTCCGCACCTGTTGAAATTGTAAACTCCTGCAATTCTTCCTTAAAACCTCCGGGAGCATCCGAAAAAGAACCAAAAATTGAACTCACCAGCGATTTATTAGAACTATTATCAGGGAGAACAATAATACCGCCATCCGTTGTTTCAGTTCGTGTACTGGGAGTTGGAACAAGCAATTTATTGACATCAAGGGATACTGAAAATAAGTTGTAGTCATCAATCTCACTTGTGAAAGTAGTTCCCAGGCGCATATTTGCAGGCAAAAACTCTTTGTTGGAACCTTCGTCATAAGATATTTTCGATCCTATATTTGAAATATCGATTCCAGCGGCTATGGACTTTGAAGCTCCTGTTCCACCCCATTTGTTGATATAATAAAACGAAACATCCGTTGCAAAAGCATTGCCGGCAGTATAAGTCTCGGCTCCAATGCCTCCTGAAAGATCAGAGCGAATGTAACGCAAGGCCACACCACCGGAAAACTTATCGGACAACTTCCTTGAATAACTGAAATCGAACGCAAATTCACTCGGACTAACGGTTCCAATAACCGTCTGATCCTGGCCTGTAAGGGTAATGTCTCCCATTGAAAAAAAACGAAGTGATGATGCGATTACCTCATTGCTGTTAAGTCTGTAATAACCTGCCATATAAGCAAGATTGATATCATTGACCAATTGGCGAAGCCAGGGAGTATATGAAAGTGAAAATCCAAATTTACCTTCTGTAAAAGCATACTTCGAGGGGTTGAGGTATTGCGAATTGGCATCAGGTGATGTGGCTGCTCCAACATCACCCATTGCACCATGTCGGGAATCGGGCGTAATTGTCAGAAAAGGGACAGCGGTCGAGATCGGGTTATAACGTACTTCCTGGCCTGTAGGAAGTGAAGACTGACCTGTCGTAATCTGGCTATATGAAAAAAGAAAGAGTAACAGAACAATGCTGAATTTTAGATTTCGGTACATGTTATATAGGAGTAAAATAAAATTTCATTTATCAAAGATCAAAGATGCAATTAAAGATTAATTTTTGAACAGTTTTTAAAAAAATATTTCCGTATAAAGTATGAATTGAGATCGCTTTTTTTAAATTACTATCCTGATTTATAAAGATATATTCTGTTTTTTAGCAGAAAGAATTATTCCCAATGAGACCGTTTTAAGCGTATGATCGTGATCGAAATCAAGAATCATATTTCCGGATGAACTGTCAATTAAAATACTGTTCAAAGGAAGTGCCACCTGCATTACCACTTTTTGAAACCCTGAGATGATGCCAACAGACAAATCGCCATTATCAAAAACTGAAATATTGAACCTTGCTCCATCTTCCAATTTCAGATTGTTATATAGAATTGTTTTACCGCCTATTGTCTTTAGCACTACAATTCCGTTCTCATTTTTGACATAATCAACTTGCCCAATCGCGTTAAAAATTGACGCATTATTGACCTGAAAGGTTGGATTATACCTGATTAATAAATTTTGAAGTTGATTTCCTGTCACCTCAGTGCCGGATTTTTGGAGCAGTTTCATTAGTGTTAGTACGCCTGCTACTGTGGGATGGCTTTTTCTATCGGCCTGCTTGTTAAATTCATTTTTAAAATCATTGAAAATATCAGATTTTGTACTCATCCCTGCTAAAGGAATCATGCCGGTAGTAAAACTCACTGATCCCACAAAAGAAAGACCCGTTTCATTTAGTTTAGTAAAGCCGTTTCTCATATTTCTTTCATCTTCATCAGACCATTGAGAAGTAAGATTTTCCCCCGAACGATCGAATTTCACCAAATAACTTAACGATTCATTTTCGGCTGTTGAATCCATTCTTATCTTATTCATCCAATTCAATTCACCATTCTGACTGAACTGGGCAATGAATAATTCAGGTTTGCTGCCTCCGGTTTGAAGTTCTTTCTCATCCATAACGATCTTCCCGATGAAAGATCCGGCAATGTAAATCTCATCATCGTTTGTCTGTGTTAATGCAAATGCTTTCCCGTTTCCCTCAAATTTTCTTATCCACTGCAATGAATTTCCACGCGAAAAACAGGCAACAAATGGAATATCAGACGATCTCTTGTCGTTGAAATAACCAGTAATAAATGCTTTTCCCTGCCGGTCAAAAACGACATCCTGATTTGTACCACCTCGCCTGGCTCCCAATTTCAGCGCTAATTCCCAAATATTTAATGCATTGTTCGGCTGTGAAAAAGAGCTTGAAAGGTCAATCAATTGGGGCACTAATCCTTTAAATTCAGGTATTAACACGCCAATAGGAGCGTTAATAAAGGTTGGATCTGTAATGTAATATTTGTCCCTATTCAAAAAATAATAGTTGCCATCCAACGGTGTATCATAACAGACTGCAGTTGAATAGTAACCAGGAAAATGAACCCCCACAACAGGTAAGTGAAGCAAAATTCTGACAAGCCATGAGAATAAAACGGCCTTGCTTCTATCATCACCCGACTTCGATGCAATAATTTCTTCCGCAAACCGGCTTTGTGGAAATCCGGCTTTTTGATTTACAGATATATAACCAAATTGTTTTTCCACAAATTGTTGCAAAAAGGCAGCAGCTTCTGCCCGGTCCATTTTAGACAATATGGGGTAAATCTGTCCCAACAAGTCCTCTTTTAAAACAGAAGAAACCGGAGCTCCAAAATAAACAGAAGGATCTGTTTGTGGATAATCGTGGTAAAACCTGATCATATCGGGATTATACCGCATTGAAAACGAGTAACTTTTGTTGTCCCACGAAAGTGAGAATTTTCGAAGTGTCAGTTCTCCATTGAAATTTAATGATTTATAAAAATTTAAATCAATCATACCTTCATTATCAGGAAATGGATTCTGACTTGTTACTAATAACTGACTTTTCATTTCGCGGTCGAGGTAAAAACGCTTCTGCCCGATCACAACAAATTGTTTCGAATAGATTGTATTTTCGCTGGGGAATAAAACAGTCGTACCGTTTTGGTTAAATGCGAGCCTGACGTCAAAACCCGACCTTATCATTAACGCCCAGGTCAACAGATCTGTATTCAACTCATTACCGGTAAAAATATGATTTGAAGTTGCTTTCACCAATTGAAAATAACCCCAATCGCCCAGACCCAATAAATCGCGATAATCCATTAACTGATCCACTAATTGATTACTGTTCGCCACGGCAAATGATTTCCAAAAGCCGGAAATGGAATCTTCGGATAAAGAACTGATTTTGGACAACCTTAACAATTTATCGTAACTAATACTGATTTGTTGTCCATAAAACCGGAAAATTCCTTTCGTTAGGTTAAACGTAAATGATTCAGGCTTTCTGATTCGTGGAATCATCTTTATCCGACTTTTATCGTAGTCGTTGAAACCAATAATATTTGAAAAAGGCAGACTGACAGGAGGTTCCATGTCGAGGTTTGTTTCATCAAAAACCGGATGTTCTGTTTGAAACGGTGGTTCAACAGCGTTTCCAGTCAAAATGGAATAATCATTCCATGGTTCTTTTAAATAAGCAGCAAATTCGGCATCTCGTGTAATTGCATATTTGGAAAAATCGGCACTTGAAAATAATTTTTCCTTTTCATTCCCGGAGAGAAAAGAAAAATTATCGTTTTGCCATAGTTTTCTTAATTCATTAATTGACTGCCCACCTGAATTCAAACAAAAAAGCCAGATTATAATGCCAGTAAGGAAAAAACGAACTTTTTGTCGTACAAAATACTTCTTAAGTATGCGAATCGATATACTCACCCTGCAATATTTTAAATAAACACTTAAATCCTTAAACGATTGAAATGCAGAAAAGTTATACTGTATTCAATTCGCAGTTTGTAAAGCACAAATTTACAGAGACGATACATTTATAACGATAATAATATCAGTTTTTTAGTGAATTAATAACCTATATTTCACATACACATTCCCTTTTTCGGCAATCAAAACGTAATTTTGCCAACTAAAAGGGAAACTTCAAAAATATGCGACTTAAACCCAAAGATCTTATTGATAATCCGGAATTCGAACTCCTTTTCAGGTTGGAACATGAAAATGTGAAGGAATTTGTGAAAGAGCAACTTAGCAGGAAATCATGGATAACGAAGCGATATTTATGGTACCAGCTTTCGATGTTGACGCTTTTGACTGCCCTGGTAACAAGCGGTCTTATATTGTGGTATGTAAAATCAACATTGGCCATACTTTTCGTTATGGGCGCCTTTTGCTTTTCATTTACATTGCTGATATTTTTTCACGAAATGCTGCACGGATTAGCATTCCTTTTACTCGGTTTTAAAAAAATCTCATTTGGCAGCGATATCCGAAAATTTGTTTTTTATGCTCAGGCCGACCAACAGGTACTTTCTCGTACTGAGTTTTATATCCTGGCTCTATTCCCGCTGGTGACTATTAAGATTATCACTGTTGTCGCCATTGTGATTACGATCGTTACACATAGTCCATGGCTATGGTTCTGGATGATCGTAATGGCATTACACAGTTTCTTTTGTGCAGGAGATATAGGACTTATCTCATTTTTTAAGCATTATCCTGATAAAGAGTTGTTTACTTTCGATTCTAAAATTGAGAAAAGCTCCTATTTTTATAACAGAAAATAAACATCACTTCCCTGAACACTGGTTCACGTATTTTCCGTCCACAAGTCTGAAGCCGATCCTTTCCAAATAATCGTTATGGACTTTACTTTGCGGCTCGATATATAAATACTTGTAATCCAAAAAATCAATACAACGTAATTCGCAATTATAAAAGGTTTTAGCAAGTTGCGAGCCCTGATGTTTGGGCACTATATAGTCCATACAGATTCTTAGCGTCTCTGGATTTTTTATCTCGGCAATGATTATTCCGATAGTTTCCATATTCGATAATATGATTGCCACCAGAAACTCTTCTTCGATTTTAAAATCGAATTCAGGAAAATATTTTTCGATGTCTGTACGATAATAATCAAGGAAATAAAGCAGATATTGGTCATCATGATTCTGAACGAAAATTACTTCTAAAGGTTTATTTTTATTGATATACTGACGGAATTTAAACATGTTTATAACGCCGGCAAGTAATGCTGAAACAGCAAGTAAGTATGAACCGAAAATCAACCCTCCGATCAGGAATCCAATGATTACCAGTATATAAAACAACCAACTATTGGTCTTCGGTTTGACCCAAAAACTACCGGCAATCAGAGCAATTGCTACGAAGCCGTAAAACAAGTTGATATACGTACCATTCATTCCCATATTACATCCGAACAAAGGAAGAGAAGGTTTTGTTTAGACACTGAACACTCTGGACCTTAAGAATAGTAATAAGCCTCCTAAGGATGGTGAAAACGATAATGTTTTTTAACTAAAGAGATGATTTTAAAGTCTATATTCTCACTATTTTTGTATCAGAGCGAAATGTTATGGAATATATCCTTAAGTTGCTAAGTGTTATTCTGGTTGCAAGTATCAAGTACTTTTGGGCAACTCCATATTCATTTGGCATGAAGCTAAATGAATGGGAAACAATCTTTTTCATGGAAACCGGAGGAATTTTGGGCTTCTTGTTTTTTTACTATTTCTTCGGATTTCTTTTCAAGGAGTTGAAATTGCTTTGGCCCATCGTTTATCATTTTACCCCGGTTATATTTAAGGTGAGATTCGAAATGTGGTTGAAGCGCCATAGAGTACAACGAATGTATGCAAGGAAGTTCACAAAAAGGAATAAATTAATTGTAAGAATGCGCAGACGTTACGGGATGTGGGGACTCGTGATTTTGTCGCCAATAATTCTTTCAATTCCTGTAGGGGCTTTGCTGGGGAACAAATATTTCAGACACGACCATCACTTTATTCCTTATATGCTCCTTTCAATTTTAATTTGGGGAATTGTTTCAGTTGCTTTTTTCAGCACCTTCATGAATCATTAAGAACGAAGTTTCCGTATCAGTTTGCCCGATCTGTTTAGAAAACCTGCCGAACCGCCTTCCTCCATTAAACTCTCGATTACACAAATCAGTTCGCCTTTTAAATCAGTTAGTTCCTGCGCAATATTGAATAGAAGTTGCATCGCAAACACGCGCACTGCCGGAGGTTCAGAAGGTAAGAGCAACTCGAAACTTCGATTGACAACCTCACCCAGGTACTCATTTGGAATTTTGTAACGACAAAGTATCCTTGTAAAATGTCTTTTTAAAGAACTGTTTTTTGTAGATACAAATCCTGCAATTATCTCCGGAATCTTATCGGCCAGCAATTCCGGAAACTCCTCGGAGGCAGTATCGATAATCCAGCAGGCGCGCCACGCAAGACGCTTGTCATCTGAAAAAATGAGCTGAAAAAGCTGATTAAAAAGATGCTCATCAGTGATGACCATTTTTCTCCATATCTCAATTCCGCCTACACCGAAATCAAGAATATTTTCTTTAATATTAATATTATCAGCATTATAAAGCATTTGATTCGCGGAGGTAATCATAAAAGCCTAACTGAGATTTTACGTGAGGTTCTGTCCCCTCATTTTTGATCCTGTTATTTAAATCGTTATCAAGGATTCTGGCCGCGGTATTATCTTGCCACTGCAGGTTGAAAAAGTCCATCAACTCCTTCTTAATTTCTTTGTCATATATTGGAACAGCAACTTCTACCCTTCGGTCAAGGTTACGGTACATAAAGTCGGCTGATGAAATATACATTTTGTCATCACCGCCATTGTAGAAATAATATAACCTTGAATGTTCCAGGTATCTATCAATCAATCCTATTGCCGGAATATTGACCTTACCGTCAACTGAGGAAGTATACATCGAAAACATTCCCCTTATACTTAATCTTACATCGACCCCGCATTTGGCTGCCTCGTCAATTCTGTTTATAATTTCAGCATCGACCAGGTTGTTGCATTTCAAATAGATGCGGGCTTCAATTCCAGCCTTCGCATTCGAAATCTCCTGTTTGATCATTGCCACTATTTTTTTCCGCATTGTAAAAGGCGAAACCAGCAAATGTTGAAATCTTCCAATCTTGTAATTACGATCGAAAAAATCAAATACCCGGGTTACTTCGCGAGTTATGTTGGGATCGGCAGTGCATAACAGTTGGTCTGAAAAAACCTTGGCAGTCACTTCATTAAAATTTCCGGTACCAACAAGCGCATACTTCTTCGTCTCCTTTTTCTCTTTACGGGTGATTAAACACAATTTTGAATGCACTTTCAACCCTGGAACACCAAGAATTACCTTAACATTTTCATTGTCAAGCATATTTCCATATTGAATATTCTCCTGTTCATTGAAACGAGCCCGAAGTTCCAGGACCATTGTCACCTTTTTCCCGTTTCGTGCAGCATTTATTAAGGCTTTAATAACATGTGAGTTACGAGCAAGGCGATAGCCGGTCATTTTGATCTCTGTCACTTTCGGATCAATAGAGACTTCACGCAATAAATCGATAAAGTGAAAGAAAGAATGATAAGGAAAATGGAACAAAATATCGCTCTTGCTTATACTGTTTAAATAAGTTTGACCATGTACAATTTTCCGGTGCTTTACGGGATTAACCGGCTTATAATAAAGATGCTCAGCTCCAACCATTGGAAAATCCATGAAATCTTTAAAATTGTGGATTCTACTTCCTCCAAAAATAACATCCTCCTTCTTGAAATTAAGCTTATATAAAAGAAACGTGAGGAAGTTTTCGGGAATCTCTTTTTCGTGGACAAACCGCACAAGTGCACTGTTACCACGTTTCACAATACTTTTAGCAACAAGTTTTACGTAACTCTCTGCTACATCTTCATCCAGATCAAGTTCCGCATCACGCGTCAGTTTAAAAATATAAGAACTGATTTTTTGATAACTGAACATGTAAAAGGTATCATCCAATTCATATCGAATAACATCTTCAAGCAGAATAATATACGTTTTATTATCGTTTGAAGGTATTATAACAAACCTAGGTAACAGATCAGTTGGAACTTCGATAAGTGCATATTCCGATTTTTTATTCTTCATCATATCCACAGCCAGATAGATCGCATCATCACGCAACAATGGCATTTTGGAGCCTTTCTTCAAGATAATTGGCATAATACGTGGCCTTACCTCCCGCTTGAAATATAACGTCACGTACTCACCTTGTTCGGGTGTAAGTTGCTTCTCATTAATAATAAAAATGTTCTCATTGGCCAATTCTTTCAATATCTGGTTATAAATATCTTCGAACCGATTGCTATGTTCAATCACAACTTCCTCGATTTGTGAAAGTACATCACGCGGATTTCCACCTTCAGCTAGTTCCAACTGGCCAATCATTGCCAAACGCCGAAGGATGGCAACACGTACCCGGAAAAACTCATCAAGATTATTTGAATAAATCCCAAGAAATTTAAGTCTCTCAATCAATGGCACTTCTGGCTTTGTCGCTTCCTGAAGAAGTCTTTCATTGAATGATAACCAACTGATTTCTTTACTCCTGAGTATTGTATTCATGGCTTAAAATTCCAAAATTAATTTCCTAAAGATAAATATTCATCTTAAAAGAAATACTCCTTGTCCGAACGAATTAAACAAGCACTTTATATATTACTGTTTATCTGCACCTTAAGCCTGATGACAAATCCAAATATTCTCCTTTGAATTCATCTGAAGGATTCTGATTCGAAAAGGGAACTTATCATCTGCACAAGCGTATAAGCCAACCTTCGATCGAGGATGATTATCACTTTGATTTTTGCATGAGACAGTTTTTCTAGTAAATTTGAGATGATGTAATATCGAGACTATGATAACAGAGAAAGAGATCAAAGACAAATACAAGCAGATTTGCAACCTGCTGTCGTCGAGGAAACTAAAGCCTGCATTCGACCTTCTGGAGCAATTAATTTCGGAGAGCGGACTTGGTGAGTTCCAGGATGAATTTATCAGTCTTGAGCAAAATTACAAATTTATGCTCCAATATACGCTGGAAGGAATCAACGACCCTGAAAGGCAAAAAATCTATGATCATTTGTTAATTTCCTCATTCGAACTTGCGGACAATACATTTGAGCGATTAAGAATGAAATATTCGCAATCTATTGAATACCAAAAAAAACGGGGCTTCGTCAAGCACTTTATCACAAATTTTGATGAGTTTTTAAGGGACCTTGACAAATTTTCGATCAATAAGGAGCTCAGAGGTCTTCTCAATGATGCTTCCGGGAGTGAAACAAGAATGGATGCAGAGATTCACCTGCAAAAAATTTATACTGTATTCTATCACATATGGTTTGCAGATGCATTGACTGAAAATGAAATTCAGTTTATCCGATCATTTCTAAGTAATGACAGCTTTCCTGCCTATGAAAAATCACTGGTCGTTACAGGAATAACGCTTAGTCTTATGCGATATTTTGATGAGAATAAAATCATACTCCTTTTTAATGCCTACGACAATGAAGATGAAGAGGTTAGTCAAAGAGCACTAATTGGCCTCCTTATAGGAATCTACTATTATGACCAACGAATGCCTTTGTTCCATGCCATAATGGGCCGTTTGGCAATTTTGAGTGAAGATGCACGTTTTCGATCGAATTTTGAAAAATCGATCCTTCAATTTATCCGGAGTAAAGAGACCGAAGAAATACAACGCAAACTTCAGGATGAGATTATTCCTGAGATGATTAAACTTAGCCCAAACCTCCGTAATAAGCTTAGTATAGAGAGTTTACTGGCTGAAGGTCTTTCCGAGGATAAAAATCCTGAGTGGAAGGAGATCCTAAAGGATGCGCCGGGGCTGATGGGTAAGATGGAAGAATTAACAGAAATGCAATTGGAAGGGGCTGACGTATTTCTTAGCTCATTTTCAATGCTTAAGCAATTTCCGTTTTTTAGCGAATTAGCGAATTGGTTCTTTCCGTTTACTCCGGATCATCCCGAAATAAAAAGAAATCCAATCAACAAAGAATCCGGGGAAGACCTTGCATTTACCCAACTGATCATGAAATCACCAATGCTTTGCAATTCTGATAAATACTCGTTCTTCTTCAGCATATTAAATATTCCTCCCGACTATAAAAAGATGGTCGCTGATTCATTAAAAGCAGAGTCGGAGCAATTTGATGAAATCGCCAAAGATGCTTCATTTCTTGCGCATAGTAAAAAGGCAGAAACAATTATTAGTCAATACGTCCGCGATCTTTATCGGTTCTTCAAAATTCATCCGCAACGCGACGGCTTCGAAGATATTTTTGCATGGAGATTTGATTTTCATAATAAGTTCGCCTTTGCGAAATTACTAAGTGAAGATCTTAAAATTCAACGAAGTATCGCCGAATTCAATTTTGCAAAGAATTACTTTTCCGAGGCAGCTGACATTTTCGAACTATTGCTCCGAAGCAAAGATGATGCAGAAATGCTGCAGAAATTAGCCTTTTGTTATCAGAAAATGGGTAATTACGAAAAGGCATTGAAATTTTACCTTAAAGCTGATCTGTTCGATCAAAATAAAATCTGGAATCTCAAAAAGATCGCTCTTTGCTATCGGAATCTTAAAAAACCAGCGAAAGCGCTTGAATATTATCAGCAGGCAGAAATTCTCGAACCCGAAAGTTTGAGTCTTCATGTCTCAATCGGACAATGTCAGATGGCGTTAAACTTATATGAAGATGCCTTAAAGTCGTATTACAAAGTTGAATATCTCTTTCCCGGGAATAAGAAAATATGGCGTCCCATTGGTTGGTGTTCTTTTCTTGTCTGCAAAATTGAACAGGCTGAGAAATACTATGATCGATTGATTGCCGACGAGCCGAACAAATACGACCTCCTCAATATGGGGCATGTTCAATGGTGCCTGGGAAACAGAAAAGCAGCGCTTGCATGCTATAAAAAAAGCATAAACGATCCTGACAGTTCTGAAAAAGATTTTATGGAGGCTTTTGAGGAAGATCTGCAACACTTAATCAAACAAGGTGTTAATGCAGACGATGTCCCGATAATGCTTGATCAGTTAAGGTACTTTCTTGAGGATTAATCTTAAAAATAACGTGGCACAATCTGTCGCCCTCTGCGGCCATAAACGAAGTCGTAACTGATAAGGAACTCATGCGTGCCCGAATTAACCTGAGTAGGGTGGAAAGTTGTCTGATCGTAAGAGTATCCAAATTTAAGCTGTGTATTTACATTAAACTGGAATATAAGCCCATACGAATTTTTCAACCGATAGGTAGCACCAATCCAAACCCGGTCGTAAAGCAAAAAATTTCCGGAAAAATCTACAAAACTGGGTGTTCGTTCTGCCCATCGGTAGAGTACCGTTGGTTTAAATTTAAGTACATCACTCAGAAAAAATACGTATCCTCCCATTCCATAGAAATGGAGAACTTCGCGATAGACAGTTTCCGTACTCTGACTTTGAATTCTGTTTTTTAGTATTTTAGGTGAAGATACTCCAAGAAAAAACCGGTCACTGTGCCACATGATACCCAAACCAAAGTTCGGAAGAAACTTAAAATTAACATCATAAGCGAAAACCGGGTCGTTTGGATCGTTGACCACAATATCGGTGAGATAGGCCTGGTAGACGTTAAAACCCCCTTTGATTCCAAAAGAGAGAAATTGGTCCTGCCTTAATTTTACCCGATAGGCATAATCTAAATAGACTCCATTCTGCCTGATTGGTCCCCACTTATCATTTACAATCGACAACCCAAGTCCTACATTAAATCTTCGGAGAGGACCATTGATCGTCAATGTATTTGTATTTGGAGCACCCTCGAATCCTACCCACTGAGCACGTGAAATTCCGGTAATATTTAATGAACCCGAAATTCCGGCATAAGCAGGCTGAATAGTCAACAAGTTATTCATGTACTGGGTATACACAGGATCTTGTTGCGAAATGCCTAAAAACGACAATCCGGTCAACAGATAAAGTGTAAAACCCGCGATTCTAACAAACAATATGTTGTGGATTTTTTTCAAGAGAAATCATTTAGCCATCAAATGTAATCAATAAATCAAATGAGAATATCAGTCAAAAGAGAATATGCCAAATATTTGCCAGAAAAGGTAAAAATATTCGTTCTCCGATGCATTTTTTTACAGTAATTACTCGTCAACATTAGCTTTAAATTACGTTTAATTCAAACTTTAGTTTCAACTAAAAATATCCCTAAACAACAAAACAGGAACCCCGCCTTATCAAAAGGAGAGATTCCTGAATATATACCATTGTCCGTTTTAGCGCAAACAAAGGAAATCTAAGAATTTAAATAGCGCAAGAATCAAAAAATGCGATTGCCGTTTACTCTGCAATCATCTCTTTATATTGATCGGCAGATAGCAACTCATCCAATTCAGCCGCATCCGTCATTTTGATCTTAATTAGCCATCCTTTTTCATAAGGATCGGTGTTAACAAGTTCGGCAGCATCGTTAAGTGCTTCGTTCATTTCGAGGATCTCGCCCGTCACAGGCATGAACAGGTCAGAAACCGTTTTTACAGCTTCGATGGTTCCAAAAACCTCCTCTTTAGACAGTGTCTCTCCAACAGTTTCAATTTCCAGGTAAACAATGTCGCCCAATTCTCCCTGGGCGAAATCTGTTACCCCAATAAAAGCAAATGCACCCTCAACACGAATCCATTCATGATCTTTCGTGTATTTCAAATTTGATGGAATGTTCATTGATATAGCTTTAAAAGTTTCTGATTTTATTTTCCAAAAATACGATAAATAACTATGTCTTAAACCTGATTTTTGACACTATCGATATCAAATTAACATTCAGCTGATTGATGCCACAACCGAAATTTTGCCCGATCGCTTTTATTAAAGCAGGATTTTCATTAAAATTGAGGTGAAAAATAGTTAGAAAAATGTTCAGAGCAGAAATAAAATCGCTTTCAGAGATCAACAATATAGCAGTAAAATTTATACAGGCACATCCTGCTGACCGGATATTCGCATTTTACGGCGAAATGGGTGCAGGTAAAACCACTTTCATTAAAGCACTTTGCGAAGAGATGAAGGTGTTGGACTACGTCACCTCACCAACCTTTGCACTTATAAATGAGTACAAAACAGAGAGCAACCAAACCATTTTTCATTTCGATTTTTACCGCATAAAAGACCCAAGCGAGGCATTTGATTTTGGATATGAAGATTACTTTTATAGCGGTGATTATTGTTTTATCGAATGGCCCGAATTGATTGAAACGCTTTTACCTTCAATTGTGGTAAAGGTGACAATCAGGGAGATTGAAAATGGCCGGAGGATCATTGAATCGCTTTGATTGCAATAGATTAAACCTTACTTTAACCGACCTCTTTTTGTACTATCAATTATTGACGGATGTTTTAGTTGATTTTGGTATCTTTGGATACTTTAAACTTATATCCGATTTGCAGGTTAAAAAATTAGAAGCTCATCTATAATACTCAGGTTATGAATCAACGGAAAGGTGGTAAATTATCGACGCTGGCCAATGACCAGCTTCTTCCCCGTGAAGAGCTGTATACGAGATGCCCCCGGAATATTAAACTTAACATCGGTATACCTGACAATTCTGCAAGTATTGAGTACAGTATTCCATTGACTCCGCAGTCCGTTGAATTACTTGTCAATAACGGACATGATGTATTTGTGGAATCGGGTGCAGGTAAAGAAGCCAATTATTCGGATAAAGCATTTTCAGATGCCGGGGCGGTGATCTGTAAATCGGCTGCCGAGATATTTCAATGTGATATCATCTTAAAGATGGCACCTTTCACGCAGGATGAGACAGAACTGATGAAGGGAAACCAATTACTTCTTTCACCACTTTACCTGACCATGCAAACCCAGGAATCGGTGCGACGACTTATGCGGAAGAAAGTGACAGCGGTAGGATTTGAGTATATGAAGGATGAAAATGGCATTCTACCTGTTGAAAGGATTTTCAGCGAAATCATGGGAAATACGGCAATGATTGTTGCCAGTGAATACTTAAGTACTGCACGAAATGGCAAAGGGGTGATTCTGGGTTCTGTAACGGGAATTTCTCCGACCGAGGTTGTGATTCTGGGTTCCGGAACAGCTGCTGAACATGCCGCTCGTACGGCACTCGCACTCGGTGCCACAGTAAAAGTCTTCGATGACTCCATTTCAAAATTGATGGATTTCCAATCGCGGCTTGGACAACGGGTTTTCACGTCCGTCTTTCATCCAAAAGCATTGCGTAAGGCCATGAAAACTGCGGAAGTTGTGATCGGTGCACTCTCAATGAATGAAGTGCCAAAAATGATCGTCCCTGAAAATATGGTGGAAGGGATGAAAGAGAATTCGATCATTATTGACCTTAATATCATCCAGGGAGGATGCATTGAAACTTCAAGAATTACCAATCTTAAAAAGCCGACCTACATTGAGCATGGCGTGATTCATTATTGTGTTCCGAATATGACATCGCGGGTGGCGCGCACGACCTCAATTGCTGTAAGTAATATCCTCACACCTATGTTACTCGAAATCGGACAATCGGGCGGGGTTAATCAATATGTCAAAACCAACCGCGGGTTTTGCGAAGGGATCTATGTTTTCAACGGTGTTTTAACGAACCAGGATATCGGCGAAGTGCTTAATATTCCGGTGACGGATATTAATTTGCTGATGGCGGCGTTTTAAAAAATTGCGAATGGATCCCAACTCAAGGTTCAATCGGTCAAATTTATTTTCAGGCAAGTCTGCCTTAAAAAGGCAAGAGCGAATTATTTCCAGGTGAGGTTGCCTTATTAAGGCAAGGTCAAATTATTTCTGCGCGAGATTGCCTTAATAAGGCAAAGGCAAATTATTTCCGCGCGAAGTTGCCTTAATAAGGCAAGGTCAAATTATTTCCGCGCGAGGTTGCCTTATTAAGGCAAAGGCGAATTATTTCCGCGCGAGATTGCCTTAATAAGGCAAGGACCAACGACAATTTTATAATAATTTAATTCGGAGTACCGATTAATCTTCAGCCGCAAGTATCATCATCGAAATAGGATGAAGACGAACCAAACCGGTTTTTGTATATCCGGCACCATTGGGCATCACCTCGCCATTTTGGGCAACAATCAGCCAGTTCTCCATCGGGATTTCGTATTCAACAGAATAGCTGTTTCCATTGAGAAGTACCAGTATCCGCCGCCAGCGATCGCCATTCGTATGGTCGCAAAGCTCGTAAGCGATCACTCCAGGAATATATTTACCAAAGAACCTCAGCTTCGAACGTACCATATCTCCGTCGGAAATTCTGAATGCCGGGTGCTGGTGCCTTAATTCAATGCAGTTTCTCACAAATTTCACCAGTCCGGCATAACGTGCCTTCGCACTCCAGTCAATTTGATTGATAAGGTCCGGAGAACGGTAAGAATCGGGATGTCCTCCCTTCGTGCGAAGCATTTCATCTCCGGCAAAAAGGAAAGGTACCCCCTGAGAGGTTAAAACCACACCAAGTCCAAGCCTTGCCATCCGCTCGATCGTTTCGGGTGAAGCTTCGGGGCATGAATACTGTAATTTATCGTAAAGAGTATAATTATCGTGGCATGAGATATAGTTCACACATTGGGCAGGACTATTTGCCCATGCCTGTTTTGAAGTAACCACATAGTCATAAATAATCTGATCGTGCTGAACTGCTCCGATGATAGCAAATTTCAACTGCTCTTCGCGCAATGTAATCCCGCTGATAAACCCAGCATTGTTTTTTTCGAACGGAGAACCTTTCAATCCATTGCGCATATCATCACAAAACGAAGCAATGCGATCAAGCTGCATCGTATTTGATTTTAGTGCGCGAAATTTTTCCGGAAGCGGGCTTTCACCTGCACTCCATCCTTCACCATACATGAATATCTTCGGATCAATCGCGTCGAGTCTTTTTCTGATAAGATTGATCGTTTCTATATCCATCAATCCCATCAGATCGAAACGAAAACCATCGATGTGGTATTCTTCGGCCCAATAAACGACAGATTCGATGATGTATTTCCTGACCATTTCACGTTCAGTAGCCAATTCGGTTCCGCACCCACTGGCATCAGAAAACCGGCCATCTTTATTAAACCGGTAAAAATATCCAGGAACAGTCTGATTGAAATAGGATTCAAAAATCAGCCCGGTATGATTGTAAACAACATCCAGAATCACTCCCATTCCATTGTTATGTATGGACATAACAGCCATTTTCAGTTCCCTGATCCGCACTGCGCCATCGACTGGATCTGTGGAGTACCAGCCTTCAGGCGTATTGTAATTCAATGGGTCGTAACCCCAGTTATACTGAGCTGTTGGATTTAATTCTTCGACTGTATAAAAATCGGCAACCGGAAGCAGGTGAACATGGGTAATTCCAAGTTCTTTCAGATGATCAATACCGGTAGATTCACCTGAGGAAAGTTTTGTTCCTCTCTCGGTAAATCCAATGTACTTGCCCTTATTTTTAATTCCGGAAGTGGGTGACATGGAGAAGTCGCGGATGTGTACTTCGTAAATCACCATATCCGTAGGGTTTTCGACAGTACGACGCATGTCTGACTCCCACTTTGGAGGATTGCTCTTTTTTGGATTGATGATCATCCCGCGATGGCCGTTTACACCTGTAGCTTTCGCATAAATATCTGGGCCTTCTTTTAGCCAGCCTTCGCTGTCGCGAACCTGGATCGTGTAAAACTGACCTTCGAGATTCTCCTTGATTTCGTAAATCCAGGTACCCTCGTCATCGGGAAGCATCGGAAATTCTTTAATTGCGTCGCCACCCTGACCGTACTTATACAAACGAAAAAAGATCCGTTTTGCGGTTGGCGCCCATATCTTTACCGAGGTTTTTTCGGGCGTCCAGGTTATTCCCAAATCTCTACCCTCATATACAGGGAAGTTGCTAAAATCGCTATCCTTAAATTTCCAGTCTCTCATTTAAATTAAAACAATTTCAGCCTTATCGTCTGACTTTTAAATCTTTTACCATTCCGATCTTTCATCTCAATGCTCATTCGGCATGCCAATTGCAGCTCAGGTACTGCCTCATAGAATTGATCCAACGAAATATCCAACGCATATGTTTTGCCCGATTCTAAAAGTAAAGGATAAATTTCAGCATGTTCGACTTTAAGTACCCTGAATTTTCGTTTGCTAAACCACCGTTTAAAAATAATTACCGGCGAATTGAGATCGATGTCTTTCGTCCCTGTATTAGTAACCGTCATCCCGATGGTTGAAGGGTTGAACCTTTTGCTTTTATCGAGACTTATTTCGGCTGCATAAGGCACCCTTTTCTTATTAAACGACAATTTTTTACCATTGGCTCCTTTTGCAAAAGTACGTGTCCGGTTAAATAATAAATATCCGATCACCAAAACGCTGGTAATCAGAATCCATTTCATTAAACTTAATTCAGCGGGTGATACATCCATCATCGTTCAGATTGAAATTACCCCGACTTTCGGGACTTCGAAATTTTTCCGGTAATTTACCGCAAAAGAATAGAAATTAACAGAAACAACCAAACTTTAATTTCGACTTAAATGCAGATATAATGTAAAAGCCTGACATTTAAATCTGTCAGGCTTTTATCATTTTAAGAAGATACTTTGGATTGATATTGTTACCGCTGCTAATACTTTTTTCTTCCTCTGACCGGAGTTTTTATCCTTTGGGGCGGAAGCTCTTCTCCAACAATGCGGAAATCAAGTTGTTTCTTATCGAGATTTGCTCTGGCGATTTCAACTTCAATAACATCACCCAGCTGGTACTTTTTGTGGGTACGTCGCCCGATGATGCAATAGTTTTTTTCGTCGAACTCATAAAAGTCATCTGTAAGTTCGAAAAGCGGAACCATTCCTTCGCACTTATTCTCATCCAGTTCCACGTAAATTCCCCATTCTTTTACGCCGGATATCACGCCCTTAAACTGCTGACCAATCTTGTCGGCCATAAATTCAACCTGTTTGTACTTAATGGATGCCCGTTCAGCACTGGCAGCCCTGTTTTCCATTTCGGATGAATGTTTACACATCCCTTCATACTGGTCGGCCTGAACCGACCTTCCGTCATCAAGGTATCTTTGCAACAAACGATGCACCATCATATCGGGATATCGCCTGATCGGTGAAGTAAAATGGGTGTAGTACTCAAAACCAAGGCCATAATGGCCAATGTTCCGGGTTGAATATTCGGCTTTTGCCATGGTCCGGATGGCGAGTGTTTCGATCACATTCTGCTCCTTTTTACCAGCCACGTTTTCGATTAGCTTATTCATCGATTCCGTAACTGTCTTAGGATTATTGGTTTGAATTCCATATCCAAAACGTTTTATAAAGTGATTGAACGAATCGAGTTTATCAGGGTCAGGTTTATCGTGTATTCTGTAAACGAAGGTACGCTCCCGCTTTTTTGCGCCCGGTTTGCCAACGAACTCGGCCACCCGTTTGTTGGCCAGCAACATAAATTCCTCTATCAATTTGTTCGAGTCTTTCGCTTCCTTGAAGAACACACTGAGTGGCTTTCCATCTTTATCGATTTCAAATTTAACCTCAACGCGGTCGAAACCAATTGATCCGTTTTCGAAACGAATGGCCCTGAGTTGTTTAGCCAATCGATCCAGCGTAAGAATTTCCACTTTTAAATCGCCTTCGCCGGTTTCGATCACTGTCTGAGCTTCTTCGTAGGCAAACCGGCGATCGGAATGAATAATTGTCCTTCCATACCATTCATTGATAACCAAACTGTTATCATCAATTTGAAATACAGCCGAAAAACACAGCTTGTCTTCATTGGGCCGTAGGGAACAAACCCCGTTCGACAGTTTTTCGGGTAACATCGGAACGACGCGGTCGACAAGATAAACGGAGGTTGCCCTGTTATAGGCCTCATCCTCAAGCAATGATTCTGGTTTCACATAATAGGTAACGTCAGCAATATGAACCCCGACTTCCCAAAATCCGTTTTCTAATTTTTGAATTGAAAGAGCATCGTCGAAGTCCTTGGCATCGGCCGGATCGATCGTAAAAGTGGGTACACCACGGAAGTCGCGCCTTTTACTGATCTCTTCTTCAGTAATCACAGTTGAAATTCGTTCTGCAGCCTGATTAACTGCTTCGGGATAACCGTATGGGAGACCGAATTCAGCAAGAATTGCGTGCATTTCGGTGTTGTTGTTACCAGCATCTCCCAGCACATCAATAATTTCTGCAAAGGGATTTCTGGCACGTTCTGGCCAGTCCATAATTCGGGCTACCGCTTTCTGACCATGTTTTGCACCCATTAGTTTGTCTTTGGGAATGAAAAGATCAAATGGCGTTTTTTTATTAGGGACCAGGAAAGCGCTGAATTGCGATATCTCGACCGTTCCTACGAATGTAGTTTTTGCCCGTTCCAACACTTCGATTACCTCGGCTTCCGGACTGCTTCGTTTACGACGAGCATACAACCGAACCCTTACTTTATCACCGTCGAGGGCATGATTCATATTGGCAGCCGAAACAAAAACCGGTTCGTCGAGTTCTTCGCTCCTCACCTGGCCATATCCTTTTGAGTTAATTTCCACAATTCCGGTGGCTGTTCCTCCCTGAGATTTAAGGCGGTACTTTCCACGTTCTGTTTCCACAACCGTATCAGCATCTCGTAACTCCTGTAAAACTACATTTACAAGTTGTAATTCGCCAACATCTTTTGCACCAACAGCTGCACCTATTTGTTTGTAATTAAATGACTGATTGCTATTTTCGTAATAGACTGAAAGGATTGCCTTCTTCAGCCCCGCTTTATTAAAGCTGAGCGCTTTTTTGTGTTTTTTATCTTTAGCCATACTGCTTTGATTTTGCAACTAAAGGTAGACGATATTTCTGATAATCAATTTTGATTTTAACCTTTTGTGGAAACCTTTAATTAAATTTGTAATTGCATAGCAGTAAATAGAATCGGGGTAAATGGCACTATTCGACGATCTTATTTCTCTTTTCTATCCCCGGCTTTGTGCCGGGTGCAATACTTCGCTTGTTAACGGAGAAGATATCCTTTGTCTTCATTGCCTGGCCGATCTTCCACGGACAAATTATCATTTATTTCCCGATAATCCTGTTTTCCAGATATTTATCGGAAGAGTGAACATTACGCTGGCTTCATCGTTTTGCCGCTTCGACAAAGGGGGACGCTTGCAGCATCTGTTACATCAGCTTAAATACAAGGGAAATAGCGAAGTCGGGATAAAAATGGGAATCCTGTTTGGGTATGACCTTATTCAAAGTTCATCCTACCAGGATATTGATGCCATAATTCCGGTACCGCTCCATCCTAAAAAAGAGAAAAAAAGGGGATATAACCAGAGTGCCGAAATTTGTAAAGGATTGTCTGAATCGATGAACCGGCCTGTCATCTCGGGTAACCTGGTGAGAGAAATTCATACCTCTTCACAAACAAGGAAGGGAAGATTTGAGCGATGGGAAAATGTAAGCGGGATTTTTAATGTTAAAAATGAGGCGTCATTGATCGGCAAACATTTATTACTCGTTGATGATGTGGTTACTACGGGTGCAACACTGGAGGCATGTTGCGAACCTCTGCTGAAAATTCCGGGTGTAAGGGTGAGTATCGCAACACTGGCTAGTGCATAAACCGTTAACCGCGAATAGATCAGAAAGTTGATATACAATTCCTGCCTTTGTTATTCGATAAGGTTGAAAATACTTAAGCGAATTAGAAGATTCCACAAAAAACAGCAACAATCAAATATTTAGATTATTGCTGTTTCAGATGCTTTTACAAACCCGTTTGCTTTATTGAAAGGCTGCTTAGCTGTTTATTTATTGATATTGGATATAGATAGGTTGAGGTTTCAGTTTCATCAGTTCCGGTGGTGTTAACATCCGATGAGGCGCTTTACGCAGGTCATTTTTATAGAATAGTTTGAATCCTGTAAATTGTACCGGTTCCTGGTAAATGTATCGCTTATAGGTGCTGTATTTCAGCGTGGGCTCACCCCATCCATCCATGTTCATCACGATCTGCACTTCGGGATGCAATTTTATATTCTTGTAGTTTTTGACCATCCCTTGTGTAAAGCGGTGCACGACAAGAATTTTAGGAGTCAGGTTATTATCCTTTACCAGTTTGGCCAGGTATTCCGAGCAAAAATTAACGTCGGTTGCATCCATGGACCCTATTTTACGGCCCGGAATGTTGCCATCCTGCATCGAAAATTCGGGGTCGATCCCCAAATTTACATTGGGCATTTTCAGGTATTTTTCCAATCTGGGAACTTCATTTCTTACATTACTCAGCGCAACCTGAATGTCTAAAAAGACAATGGCATTTCCCATTTTGGCGATCGTCAATGCCGAATCAATCATAAACTCAGGCATCCGTTTACAATATTGCCAATCTTTCATTGGAATACCTTGCGCCACAGCGGCAATGTAATGGATCGCAGGTTGCACAGGTGTGGAAGGATCCGCTTTTTCCCATGCCTTCACTTCGATATTTAATCTTTCCCACATCTCCTTCGGCGGATATTCACCCAATACCCCCATTTTTCTCGAATAGAGGTTACCGTAGAAGGCAACTATCCGTTTGTAAGGCAGGACATGCCCAGCCAAAGGATAAAAGCGAAGGTTATTAGGCCATAAGCCGGAGGTATCGCCGTTTGCCAGCGCACGCAGTTTATTTTGAAATGCCACCGTATCAATCGCAATGACTTTCGTTTCCGGTATTTCAACGGTGGGTATTTCGACAGCCGGTTTTTCGATGGATTGTTTCCCGGGTTTTTTTTCTGCTTTGGGATTGCATCCGGCAAGGATAAAAAGGAAGGTAAGGGTTAAGAACGGAATAACGTGTTTATAGCTCATAAATGAATCTGGAAAATAAAAATGGCAAGTTAATAAAGTCTTCAGTACTTGTTGCTGATTCCTGGTCCCTGAGCGGTTTTATTTTTTTACTTTCCAAATGTCCGGTGCATCGATTTAAGCAGTCCTTGCGATGTACATTCCGGTACAATCATTCTGCGAACGGTTTGTAAAGGTACAACTGAATCGCGTTTTGAATAAAGGGTAAACGAAAGCTTGAAATATTTGCTGAGTTCCTCCGCACCGTTGTGGTCATAAACGCCATTCGGATATGCCCAGTATTCAACCGACTTGCCAATAATGCTTTCCAGCTTTTTTTTAGGATCTGTCACCTGTTTCTGCCAGTCAGCCGCTTCCCTATATTTGGTCACCATCGTATGATCCCAGCTGTGCAGTCCGATGGTATGCCCGGCTTTTTCCAACTGTACAATCTGATCCGTTGTCATGTAATTCTTCTTGTTATAGGTGATGGTCATGATAAAGAAGACGCCCCTGAATCCAAACTTTTCCATTACGGGAGCAGCAATCTCGTAATGTTCTGCTCTCGAATCATCAAAGGCGATGATAACCGGTTTCTCAGGCAAAGTCTTGTTATAAACCAGGTAGTCATATAATTGATCTGGCGAGATGGAGTGGTAACCACTATCCGCCAGCATCTTCATATGAGACGAAAATGTAACCGGGCTTACCCTGTATTCGCTTTTAGGGCCCTCCGAAATACGGTGATAGCAGAGGACAGGCACTTCCTTTTTAGCATAAACCTGAGCTGCAGTATTAGCGACTTGTTTGACTATAACACTGTCCTTTAGGGCCACGGCGTTGATGACAGTACCTGAGCTTCCTGTTGGTGGACGTTGATTTGTATGGTTACAACTGATAACTGCCAACCCGAGCAATACTGCAATGATATGGATCTTTTTTTTGCTCATTTTATTTTATTGAATCGGGAACATCCTGATTTTTAGCTTTGACGAAACATTGAACCGTTCACTCCAAGGCATGCAATTTTACAAAATTAGATGGAACGAAACTTAAGCTGCCAATTATTAATTTGCATCATTTCTTCATCGACTGATAAAACACCTCTTGAATCTTGGTTCGTATATTCATTTTAGCCAGTTTGTTTACGGCGTCATTTGGATAGGTACGATTGCTTAAGAAGACATATACGAGCCTGTTAACCGGATCTACCCAGCAACAGGTTCCTGTATACCCGGTATGACCATAAACCTCCTTTGGTGCAGAAACGCAGCAAGGACTGTGTATCGGATTTGCAGGAACAGGTTTGTCAAAACCCAGGTAACGTCTGCCACTTTTCGAAGTCATCGTTGTAAAGATCCTGCATGTTTCTTCCTTCAGGTAACGTTTTCCGTCAATCTCACCTTTGTTGAGTAACATTTGATAGACTTTAGCAACATCACCGGCTGTGGCAAATAAACCGGCATTACCAGCGACACCACCTAAAAAGGCAGCATCAGGATCCTGGACATAACCTTGTAAGACGCCGTTACGCAGGAAATCCTTTATAAAAGTTGGAGCAATAACTTTCCTTTGATGTGTTATTAAAGGAAGGTAAGCCATGTGGTTCAATTTCATTGGTGTATAGAATTCAACATTCAGAAATAAATCCATAGGCAGACCGCAAACTTCTTCCACAATTTCTTTCAGTAATATAAAGTTCACACTGCTATAAAGATAGGTTTTGCTTCTCAGACGTGTATTTGCGATCATCTGCATCGCTGCCTGGCGGAAGCGATTGTGTAGGTAGAAGCTGTCTGATACCTGGGAGGTATATCCTGCCTTAGGAATTTTGGACACCCAATCTTTATTGTATTGAATGTTTGTACAACCAAAGTGAATAGCATGTGTCTTATCCTTTGTTGTGGCCAGGCGATAACAAGAAAGGTCGCCAGGTAAACCCGATTCATGAAACAGTAGTTCTTTTATCGTGATGTTTACCTTGTCTGTACCCCGAAGGAAAGAAAGATACCTGGATGCCTTTTCTGTCAGTTTAATTTGACCATTGTCGTAAAGTTTCATGATAGCGAGTAAGGTCCCTGTCGTCTTCGAAAGGGAAGCCAAATCATACATGGTGGTCGGAGTCACCTCTTGTAGAGCCTCATAGGTATAATATCCAAAACATTTATCGTATATTGGTTTACCTTCTTTCATAACCAATACCTGACATCCAGGGAAAGCCCTTGCATTAATACCGTCCTTCACAATAGAATCAATACGAGCCAAAATCACTGAACTCATCCCAACTTCTTCCGGTGAAAAACGGGCAGAAGTATTTTGGTTGGTGGTCTCTTTTCCCGTGGCATTGGCAGCATCATTTATCTTTGCCTGGGCAAAAGATTTATTCCCTGCATGATCCATTAGGACGGAAAATATAAGGACGAGGAACAAGGATATTTTCTTTTCCATGTTTAACGTTTAATGCTGTTTACAGCAGTTTCCATACTAAGCCCGGTAAACGTTCCCGTCGCTCTTTTTGTTTTATGATGTTTTGGACGAATTTTCAATTTGTTTCCTCCAAATTTGCGCTCCAAAGTAAAGACAAATATTTACATAGGAAGTCCCTTTACGAAGAATTAACACAAGATATTTTGTGAGGGATTCGCAATAAAAAAAATGAAAAGCCAGCTGAGGAGTGCTAATTTTGGTAAGAATCATCGAAAGGTTTTCACCCTGCTTCCAATTAAAAACAAAAAAACCTGTAAGAAATTATCTTACAGGTTTTTATTCTACTAAAAGTAGCGGGGACAGGACTCGAACCTGTGACCTCCGGGTTATGAGCCCGACGAGCTACCAACTGCTCTACCCCACAGTATATCGTTGTTTTATAGGAACGTCTCATTCTTTAAGAGGGTGCAAATGTAGTTACAATAACCGAGAAATCAAATAAAAAATTCCAAAAAAATTGACATCTGAAATCAGGGCGAGCTTAACATTTGCCAAACCATTAATAATCAATATTTTTAAACAGTCCTTGAGATTGAAACTACCTAGATTCCACCTAAAATTTTGTGTATCGTGTAATTTTCATGTAAGTTTGAACACTATTGATACAAAAAAGGAATGCCGAAAGAAAGGAAACGGGATAAGATTAAGAAGTTATTTCAGAATCCATATAGGATAGTAATATTTAACGACCTTAATCTACACATAATAAAACAGATACGATTTAATGCAAGAACGTTGGTGATGGCATTGGTTTTTGCAGTCGTATTTATCATCATTGGAGTTACGGTTTTAATTGCATTTACACCATTGAGGGAGTACATTCCTGGATATCCTACCGGGAAAATGAGGCAGATGCTAATTCGTAATGTCCTCATAGTCGATTCGCTTGATCTCGAAATCCAAAGGCGTGACAAATATTTCAACGATTTTAGGGTCATGTTGGCTGGGGAAACCCCGTCTGATACTGCAGTCAAGCACAGTGCATTACCAAGACCCGATCAGGTTCAGTTCAAAAAATACGATCATGACAGTCTTTTCAAAGATGAAATAGCACAGGAGCAGACAAATCTTGGGATAAATTCGGGTTCAGTTACACGAGGTGGCGTTGCCGGATTGCTTTTTTTTCCGCCTATAAACGGCATGATTACAGGAAAGTACGATTTGAGCAATGGTCATTTCGGTGTGGATATTGTTGGGAAATTGAATGCACGCATATCAGCCGCACTCGACGGAACTGTTATATTTGCCGGCTGGACGATCGATACGGGTTATGTTATTTATCTCCAGCACGATCAAAATCTGGTCACAGTTTACCGTCATAATGCGGAACTTCTTAAAATTCAGGGAGATAAAGTTCGGGCTGGCGAAGCAATCGCGATTATGGGAAACACGGGAAAAGAGACGACCGGACCGCATTTGCATTTCGAGATGTGGCTCAATGGAATATCTATCAATCCAGAGGATTACATCAAATTCTAAACTATTTGTATGAAAAATATTGCAATACTCGGTTCGACCGGTTCAATCGGACAACAGGCACTCGAGGTAATTGATAATAATCCTGAGAGATTTACTGTTGAGGTTTTGACGGCTAACAATAATGTAAGTTTATTGATAGAGCAAGCCAAAAAATTCCGTCCCAATGTAGTAGTAATCGCCAATGAAGAAAAATATGATGTTGTAAGTAACGCACTTGCAGGAGAAAACATCAAAGTCTACGCCGGGTCAGCAGCTTTGGCACAGGTGGTTGAGATGGGTAGCGTTGACCTTGTGCTGACAGCTATGGTAGGTTATTCGGGCCTGATTCCAACTATTAATGCCGTAAAAGCTAAAAAACAAATTGCACTCGCAAATAAGGAGACACTGGTTGTGGCTGGCGATCTGATCAACAGACTGGCGATTGAAAATAAAGTAGAAATACTGCCGGTTGATTCAGAGCATTCTGCAATATTTCAATGTCTTGCTGGTGAATATATGAATCCTGTTGAAAAAGTGATACTCACTTGTTCCGGAGGACCTTTTCACGGAATGGATAAAAAAATGATCGCCAGTGTTACCCCAAAAGATGCGTTAAAGCATCCAAACTGGGATATGGGAGCTAAAATCACCATCGATTCGGCATCATTGATGAATAAAGGCTTTGAGGTGATTGAAGCAAAATGGCTTTTCAGGTTAAAACCAGATCAAATTGAAGTTATAGTACACCCGCAAAGTATTGTTCATTCGATGGTCCAATTTTGTGACGGGTCAATCAAAGCACAACTTGGATTACCCGATATGCGATTACCTATCCAATATGCATTTAGCTTCCCCGAAAGGATATGCAATACATTTCCAAGGTTGAATTTTGCCGATTTCCCAACGTTAACATTTTCAGCCCCCGATACGAAAATTTTTCGTAATCTTGCACTTGCTTACGAAGCTTTGCAAAAGGGGGGTAATCTGGCTTGTATTTTAAATGCAGCCAACGAAATAGTGGTGGAGGCATTTCTTAAGGGGAAAATCACTTTCCCCGATATATGGAGCGTAAATGAACTGGTTATGCAAAAATCGACCTTCATTGCACAGCCAACCCTCGGTGATTATATTGCAACTGATTCTGAAGCACGCGCATATGCCTCTGAGATAGTGAGCAAATTGCAACTAAAAAATTGATATTTTTATACATATGATTATTCTTATTAAGGCTGCACAGTTACTCCTAAGTCTCTCGATACTGGTTATTATTCACGAATTTGGCCATTTCATATTTTCAAAAGCATTTAAATGTAGGGTAGAGAAGTTTTATCTCTTTTTTGATCCCTGGTTCTCACTTTTCAAGTTTCAAAAAGGAGAAACCGAATACGGTGTCGGATGGCTGCCATTGGGCGGATACGTAAAAATATCCGGAATGATTGACGAGTCGATGGACAAAGAGCAAATGAAACTGCCTCCCGAACCCTGGGAGTTCCGCTCGAAACCTTCATGGCAACGGCTGATCATTATGATCGGAGGGGTTTTATTTAATCTTATTCTTGCCATCCTACTTTATTCAATGATCCTCTTTGTATGGGGAGAACAATACCTGCCTACAAAAAATGTAAAATACGGTATAGCCGTAAGTGAAACAGGAAGAGAGATGGGTCTTCGTAGTGGAGACAAAATACTATCGGTTGATGGAAAGGAAGTTGAAGATTTCAGCAAAATAATTCCTGTTATAGTACTTAACGGTGCCAAAACGATTGAAGTTCAACGTAACTCAGAAACAATTATTATCCCGGTTAAAGACGAGATAATTCCAAAACTATTAACTGACAGATATTTTATAGATACTAGGATTCCTTATTACTGTAAAATAATCGGATTTGGCAAAATATCACCTGCCCGTGATGCTGGTTTTGAAATCGGAGACGAAATCTTGGCAATTAATGGATCTGGCTTTCAGTTCTACGATCAATTCACAGACACTGTCGCCATTTCAAAAGGCAAGACAATCAGTGTTTTAATAAACAGAAGTGGAACTGAAAAAACTATTCCAGTCAAGATAGGAATTAAAGGGTTGCTCGGGATTCAATCCCCAAAGAAAATTGAAGGAGTTTTCGAATTAAAGACAATTACTTACGGGTTCGTTGAATCAATTCCTGCCGGTATTTCCAAAGGGTATCATGCAGTTGGTAACTATCTGAAACAGTTCAAATTGCTTTTTGCACCCGAAACAAAGGCTTACGAATCGTTGGGCGGATTTATCGCTATCGGGAATATTTTTCCAGGCGTTTGGGACTGGGAATCATTCTGGAGTCTTACGGCCTTCCTTTCTATTATTCTGGCTGTTATGAATATTCTTCCGATACCGGCACTTGATGGCGGACATGTTCTGTTTTTACTTTTCGAGATCATAACAGGGAGAAAACCTAGTGATAAATTCCTTGAGTATGCTCAGATAGTCGGAATGGTTATTCTTTTCTCATTGCTTATTTATGCCAATGGAAACGATATCTGGAAATTATTTAAATGAAAAGTTTCTTGAAGTTTTTATAAGGAATTAATTTATTTAGACTTGAACGGCATAAACTATCAGTTGGAATACTATTTTTATACAGAAACAAATTAAACTTGATATTATGAACTTGTTAATAATTGCAGGAGTAGTTGGACCATGGCAAATCGTTTTAATCATTGCTGTAGCTTTACTTATGTTTGGAGGTAAAAAGATTCCCGAACTAATGGGCGGAATTGGTAAAGGAATGAAAGAGTTCAAAAAAGCGATAAAAGAGGAAGACAGTACCTCTGCGGATGCTCCAAAAGAGACACCAACTACAGACAATAACAAAAAGGAACCACTTAAGGAATAGGTGCTATTTGTACCTATCTCATAAGCTCCGGGCATAATAATGTTCGGAGCTTTTTGTTATTACCGATATCCGGCTCTGTCGTTTCTGGCAGATTAATATTTTATGGACACAACTTTTACTATATTTGTAACAAAACGAATTAATAAATATACTATGAGTATAATACTTATTTTAGGCGTTATTGGCGTGTGGCAAATTGTCCTCATCATTGCAGTAGTTTTACTTATGTTTGGAGGGAGAAAGATTCCAGAGCTTATGAGTGGAATTGGGAAAGGGATGAAAGACTTTAAAAAATCAATAAAAGATGATGAGGAAACGCCCGGTGAGCGCCCTAAAGACGATAACAAGAAAGAACCACTTAAGTAATAATCAGGTTCAAATGATAATGATACCCTGATTCGTTTGTCCGAATCGGGGTTTCTGTTATATCTTAGGTGCATTTAAATCGCTCGGGTTAAATGCGGATCAAATGAAATATTTGTGGGGTATATCAAAAAATTGAATCTTTGTTTAAAAAACAGAGATTCAAATGACAATACAAGATGAACAATATCAGAGCCTAGTTAAACTTCTTTTACCATCCGAGCT
>Ga0209540_10000534_pt1 | contig 35307 bp, 30 predicted proteins | sample BarGraIncu01121A_FD_184501 | JGI IMG/M metagenome (GOLD analysis project Ga0209540, IMG submission 184501) | Arctic peat soil microbial communities from Barrow, Alaska - Barrow Graham LP Incubations 011-21A (SPAdes) (version 2) | ecosystem: Environmental > Terrestrial > Soil > Wetlands > Peat... | reverse complement strand
TAATGTAAGTTGGAAGCATTGCAGACATCAATGAGTCATATTCAGCTCCCAAAAACTGTTTAAAGAAATAAATAACCAAAACATAAAATTAATATGAATGCAAAAGCAAAAAAAGTAAAACTTAGAAAGGCCAGAACTGCTTTTTGGATTAATCTCCCTATCTGTATATTGTCGTTGATTCTGGGTATTGATTGTATTAATAATCCTGTTTTATGGAAGATTATTGCCTGTGCGATTGTTTTTGTGGCATCAATGAATGCTGCAATTTTGATTTCTCAGGAGTTGATCAGACTGCAAAAGGCGGAAGAATAGAATCAACATATATAAAAAAAGAAAAAGAGTGGACGTAAATTCGCTCTTTTTCTTTTTTATATAGCTAAACTGATTTTGAAATAGCAATACGCACACTTATAGTTTATTCTGTAATTTCAGCTTTATTCAGAGATTTCCGGGTGCTTTTCATTATTTGCCAGCGATATGCCCAGTAGGTAGTGATAAAATAAATAACAGTCTGTACGGACAAACTTATATATTCGAATGAGATATGATGTAAATCAGCTCCCAGCGTATTTATTTTTATATAAGCTTGTATACCGCAGGTTGCAGGAAATATCCAGCCAAAAGCTCTCCAGAATCCATTGATATTTGATTCCGGCCAGGATACTCCAGAGAGGAATAAAAGAATTAGTGACATAAACATAAAGATGACAATACCGGTTTCACGATTTGGGATAAACACAGCTACGGTCATGGAGAAAAATACTGTTGACAACAGGAACGGTATCATGAGCATCATTATGTCAAACGGAATACCTATATGTGGCAGATTAAATAGTCGTGGAACAAACTGCAAGACAAAAAATGACCATGCGGCAAACATGGAGAAGTAACAAATGCTTTTACCGATAATTACCCGTAAGGTGCTGCCTTTGTATGTGGTGGAACTGACAAGCACATGAAAGCGGTTTTCTTCACGCGAGGTTCCGGTAATCATACCTATTCCCAAAAACAATGTTTGCTGTATTATCAGAATCAGAATAGCCGGCATTAAGAAGCTGGCAAATCCGGCTCCTTCATTGTAAAGTATCACTGCATCGTAAGGAATCGGACTTGCTGCAATCTTTGCCGATTCGCCGGTAATACCATTAGCATTCAGTCTTTCCATCTGAATTTGGTTGCTCATGGCTAATATACAATTGCTGCAGGCCTGGTTGATAATACGGTAATACATAAAACTACTAATGTCGCAGTAAACGGAAACAGTTGTTTGATCGCCGGTATTTAATTTCTTACTGAAATCGGCAGGTATATAAACAACTCCATGTACCTTTTTTTCATTATATGCCTGTTTCGCTTCGGTAAGTGTAGAAAATTTGCTGATTACCTGTACGTTTTGCGTTGCATCAATATGTCTTAGCAATTCTCTGGACTCTTGACTGCGCGAACAATCAACTGCAGCAATTGGAACATCAATCAATGTTTCATTTTTATAAAGGCCGCAATAAAGAAGCGGGTAGGCCAATGGAGCTAAAACTAACATGGTAACTACACCGCGGTCTTTAAACAGAGTTCTGAACTCTATCTTGATAACATTCAATGTATCTTTTAAAATTGCAATAATCTTATTTCGCGATGGTGTTTTATGTGGAGTATTCATTATAAACTTATTTAGTTGGGTAATTCTGACGAATTGCAGCATTTTTCAATCGATTAAAAACAAAAAATGGCAAAATCAAAAACGCAAGCATGATCAGGTAAGAACTAAGCGAATAGTGAATAGGAACTCCATTCAGTGCCTGGTCTACGTATATATTGAAATAATGATGTATTGGAAATAAATCGCTCAGCAAACGTACTCCCGAGGGCATTTGCTCTATAGGAAAAGTGGAGCCTGCAAATGTAATTCCCAATGTTCCGAATAGTCCGGCAAATGTAACTCCGTCGCGTAAAACGGGAGTGATTCCAATAAATATTACTGCGATAGCCTGAGAGGATAGCACCAACACAAAAGTTGCCAAAAACATCCAGCCTATATTGGCATTTAGTGGATAACGCATGTACCTGTAAAGTAGCATATTTCCAATAACTCCCAATATGGTGAAAATAATTGTGTAAGGCAGTAGTTTTCCGCTTAAAGCAGCAAACATGGTGTTATCTGCATTCTTCAGCCATTCGCGCGAAGTACGTTCTTTGTATTCAACTCCAATAGAAAATACACTCATCAGCAAAACCATCAGTTGCAGGATGCCGGGTAAGATTACGTTTAATAAATAAGTACCGTAACTGGCCCATGGGTTTCCAATAAGGTGTGTGTCCTGTGTGATAGGCTGAATAATTCCCATAATGCGCCTTTCATCTATTCCTTTAGCCCGTAATACTTTTCGTTCCATGCCGATTGAAGTAGCTGCACTCATATAAGTAATATCTTTGAATAGGAGCGACCCGGCAATCAGGTACCCGTCGTTGACATAAAAAGTTATTGCCGGCCTTTTGCTTGAAAGAGCATCTACCGAAAAGTGTCGCTTTATTTCAACAAAAGCATAGATTTTTCCACGTTGCATTTCTTCCCTGGCTTCTTTGTGGCTACTCAGTTTCATCACTATTCTGGCTTGTTGAGTAGACTCCAGGTTTCGGGAGAATTGTCGGGATAAAGATGAATTGTCTAAATCTACAATTCCGATAGGCATTTTGTTTGGTTGTCCTTCATTGAAAAAAGTCAGAAAAAACACATAACTAAATGCCATTATCACAACAGTTCCAATGAAATAAATGGGACGACTAACCATTCGTCTCAATTCCCGGTTTAATGTGTTTGTAAATGCAGTTTGTAGTTTGTTTGACATAATGATTTTATTAGGTCGATACAGTGATAGGTTTGCAAATCACGTATTATTTTACGGTTTCTTCGAATAAAGCTGTCATTCCGGGGCGCAGATCTTTTACTGTTCCGGTTGGACGGGCACGCACTTCGAATGTTTTCACATCAAACTGACCGGTTGTTTTGGTTGCTTTCCATGTTGCATACGATGCCAGCGCTTTGATATAAGTAACCTTTACTTCTACAATCTGATTGTTTAATGCAGGAACTTTTACTTTGAATGTTTTTCCCATTTTTAATCCGCCCAGCAAATCTTCGCGAACATTAAAGGTGAACCATATATCACTCAGGTCTACAATGCTCATAATAGGTGCACCTGTTCCAACAAGTTCGCCGCATTTAGGATATACTTCAGTTACTTCGCCACTAATTGGTGATGTCAGCGTAATCTCTTTGATGTATGATTTTACTTCATTTACTGCTCCTTTAGCCCGGTCTACTAATGCCAGTGCAGCTTCTTTGTCTTCATTTTCGGCACCGTTTTTAGCCATGCTATATTGTGACTTTGCAGCGCTTGCAGTTGCCACAGCAGCTTTGTATTGTGCTTCAGCTTCATCACGTTTTTGAGCAGGAACTACTCCTTTGTCGAATAAACGCTGAACACGGTCATACGATTTTTTTGAAATATCCACACCTACCAACGCTTTTTGCCACATTTCGTAAGCTCCGAGAATGGTTTCTTTGCGAGCTCCTTTTAGGGCTTTTTTATTTTGGGCCTGTGCTGCGTTTTCTGCTGCATTAGCTTGTTCCAGTTTTGCTGTGAGTTCCGGGCTGTCAAGTATTACCAATGTATCGCCCATTTTTACTTGTTTCCCTTCATCGGCTAAAAACTGTTTGATACGTCCCGGAACTTTTCCCGATATCCGAATTTCAGAGGCATCAGCTTCTCCCTGAATAATGATTGGTTCCGGTTTGTTTATAATTATACCTATAATGAATATCAAAACTATGACTACTATTAAAGCTATTAGGCCGGTTCTTAAATCCTGATTCTTCTTTTTCATTGTTGTCTAATATTTATTCGTTTGAATTTTATTTCTTTGTGGTGGTTGTTTGTGTTTTTAGTGCAGGAGCATTTAGTGTACCTAAAGATTTAGCTAAATATAGATTACATAGTTTTACATCTATGTTAGCATCAATGGCTTCTGACTTAGCTGAAAGCCAGGCTGTCTGTGCACCTAATAAATCGGTGGATGTGATTACGCCCGCATCAAATCCTTCGGTTGCGTAACGTAGATTTTCTTCGGCCTGATCGATGTTGTGCTGTGTTGAAACTTTTTTCTTCAAACTCTCAGCCACTTTGTAGGAACTTTGTTTTATCTGAAGTTGCATTTTTTCTTTTGTCTCTTCCAATTCTAATGTTGCAATTCTATGTTGAGACTTGGCAGCATTCAGAGTATGAATTCTATCGCCGAAGTGAAACAACGGAATATTAGCCACAACTCCTACTGAAAACATACCGCCAAATTCGTTTTTATAACCATTGTATGAATTTGGATTGGTAACTAAATAATTGCCGGACAAAACAATGTTGGGCATAAACCGCGATAGCATCATCTTCTCGTTTGCTTTTGCCATATTTTCTACCTGTGTCAGTTGTTTAATCTCCGGTCTGTTGCTTAAAGCCTGATCTATCGGAATAAGTGGGGTGGTATTGTCTTGTGCCAAATCCTGATCGGCCAGGGAATATACATCGTCCAACGGAATGCCACATAGTTGGTTTAATGCCATTCTGGAAAGGTTTAATCCATCTTCGGCTTTTGTTACGGTAATGTCGGCCTCGTTGAGTTTTACTTTTACTTTCAATGCTTCCGACTTGGTAGCGACTCCTTCTTCAATCATTACGTTGACATCCGAATCTACCTGAGCTACTAAATTACGATATTCTTTAGCAAGTTTCACTTTGTTTTCCAACGATACCACACGCCAGTAAGCTTCATCTACTTCCAGCAGTAAATCGGTAATTTTACTTTCTCTCTTTGCTTCTGCCAGGCTCTCGCCGTATTTTGCAATATTATAGAGCTCCTTGATTTTACCACCCATGAAGATAGGTTGTGTAAAGCCAACTGATCCGGCAAATACATTATTTATATCATATTCCAGAGCACTTTTGGGTAGCAACGCATAGTTTTTCCACTGTATTTTTTCCGGATTTGTTTTGGGATTAAAAGGGTTTCCACTTGCATCTAACGGAACACCTGTTGATGAAAAACTGTTGTTCCACGAACCCTGATAATTTATAGCTCCGCTGGCACTCATGTTGTAAACCGGCAGATAAGCATCTTCGGATAATAGCGATAGGTTTTTCTGATTCCAGGTGTATGCACCGTTTGCCGAAAAGTTAGGCAGAAATTGTGTGAATGCCGCTTTTTTCAATTCAGTAGCAGCCTTTACGCTTTCTTGTGCCATTTGGATACTCTTGTTGTGGGTGAGTGCCATCTGTCTGCAATCTTCGAGCTGCAATACCTTTTGCGAGTAGACTTGCATGGTTGCCGCGAGCATCATAATTACGAATACGTTTTTCTTCATACTTTATATCTTGTTATTTAATTGGTCAAACAATAGTTGTGTATGCAACTACATGCTTATAGGTTTATTTTAAATTTGTCATAATCTTACGTAATACATTTCGGCTAATATTCATTTCTTCATCCGTAATGCCATTTAATGTTTTTGTGGCAATTTGCTGGACCAATTCGGTAGCTTTATTCTGCAAGGCGGCACCTGTTTCGGTTAAGTGGATTAAATTAATTCGTCTGTCGTTATTAGTTGAAACCCGGGTTACCAGATTTCTTTTTTCCAGCTTATCAATCAGTCGGGTCATGCTGGGTTTATCTTTTGCGGTGAGGCTGCAAAGAGTCTGTTGGGTGACTTTATCTTTTTGCCATAAACAAGCCAACACCGACCATTGTTCAGTGCTAATATCAATCCCTTCGTTTACAAAAGCCCGCAGGAACGTTCTGTTGATAGCTGCTGAAACCTTACCGACTAATATGTCGAATATTTCATTGTTTTGTAATTGTGTCATATCGTTGCGTGTTTAATAGTTGTTTAAACAACTATGCAAAAGTACAACGAATAATTGTGTTTTTTGTTCTTGAGTTTGTTATTTAACTCGTTTTTAATAGAAGAATGGCGAATATATTTCTGAGAGTAGGAGAGTGGGTTATGGGGTATAATTACTTTGTGCAAAAACAGTGTAGTGCTGGATTAAAAATCCTAAGAATGCAAAGAGGTGGGATTGCAAATTCCACCGACCAGCCCGCACTTTTGTGCAAGTAAGTAATGTTTATATATCCGCGAGGATAAGGTGAATAATTATTTGAATTTATTTAAAGTTCCCCATCACTTTTCCGCTCGCTGCCGCACGATTATATCGTGGAGGCATTACTGAAATTTATAGTTTTGACTTATCTATAGCTATTTCAATTATTTTACTCCTTTGCCTCGCGATACAATCGTGTGGGAGCAATGTAATAAATACAACATATCTATTCTGACAAATATTCAAAGACTATTCATAAATTTTTTTATCTCCAGCGCAATGTAATCTGATTTGTAATAATGTAAATTATGTCCGCAATTAAGTTTTATCTGAGTACAATTGGTCGATTGCTTTGCAAAATTATCTTGAGCAGCCATCCAGTATCTTCCTATAGCCGGATCGCCTAAATTTGTTGTAAACATTAAAATCGGAATATCAGGATTCTTTAGTTTCTTGACACATCTGGCATTCTCATAAACCATTTTGCATTCAGCGTACACATCGTCGTTTAATGTATTTCTATAAACCAGGCAGTTGAGCTGCTCTGCCTCCTGCTTCGAAAGTCCATTTTTAGGAATGTTGCAGATTGCCGGTATTCTTTGCATCCCAAAAAACGAAGTCATTATTTTGTTGAATGATAATTTAAACCGTTGGGCACTCTTCTCATCATAACTGGTGGGTACAGCCATATCCAAACCAATGATTGCTTTTACTTCAGTGGGATACATGTTTGCCCAATACAGGGCTTCCAATGCCGACATCGAATGGGGCATTAAAATATATGGCCCGTACTGGCCTTTTATTTTCAATGCTTTTCGATCTTCTTCTACCATTGTATGAACATCTCTGGGTAAGCCGCACATATCCGAATATCCATAACCAAACTTTTCGATAACAGCAACCTGATATCTATCTGTCAGTTTAGAATACAATATTTTATAGTCATAAACTGGTGCAGCAACACCCGAACCTGATAGCAATACAATAGTTGGTTCTCCTTTTTTTGCCTTATTGCCAACTATCAAAATATTCATCTTATATCCATCCACTTCTACCAGTGACCCGACCACTTGAATGACTTTTGCCTCCTTCCGGAGCATAAGGTGATGATAACAGGCCATAGTTGCAAAAAGAAGAGTTATCAATATAAATATCCACAATACAATACTTCGCAATACTTTAAGGCTCTTTCTCATTAAACAAATTCTTTATTATTGGTCAATCAAAGTCGTCCTGCGACAAAGTGAATGCGAGAGCAAAACTGCCGAAATGCACATCAGCCAGCCAATGTCACATACGTGTATTGAGCGGTCGGTGTTTATTTGATATATTTTGTTCCCTGATTGTCTTGTTTTACCACAAGGGTAATTCGACAAATTGGAACATTGCTCGATAAATTGTAACTCTTTATTCAATGACACTCTTATCCTGAATTTACACACAACAGATTGGTTATTTGCTGCGTTTTACTTAAGTACTGTTTTAACTCCTGCTAAAAGTATTTTTAGTTTGGAGTCAATCCCTAACACTTCAAAAGATTTTTTTATGTCTTTCTCATCTTGTGTATAGTGTTTCCAACCTTCATAATGCAACGGAATGATTGTTGCTTCAGGAAACGCCAAAGCTGTGTCAATTGCATCATTAGAACTCATAGTCACATTAAAAGGACCTCTGGTCTGAGCGGCACCAGCAAAAATAAAAACATATTTAGGATTGGAGTTTTGTGCTACTTCTCGTACTCCTTCATAGAAAGTTGTGTCGCCAGTAATGTAAAGTTCTTTTACAGGTTCGTTCTCTCTTTTTATGGAAAGCAAGAAACCAATAACATCTCCTGTTATTGGCTCTATTCCAGCAGGACCATGTCTAGCGGGTGTAGCTGTTATGGTTATCTCTGTTCCGATAGGCGAATATATGGTTTTTTTCTCCCAGGGAGCTAATCCAATACTAGATCCTTTTAAACGTCCCGACCCTGACACAGTTGTGTATGTTTGGGATACATTTGTTAATAAAGTGCGTCCGAGGTTGTCGAGATTGTCTTGATGTTGATCATGACTTAATAAAACAATATCTATTCTCCCAATGTCTATTGGGGAAGGAGCTTTTATTTTTTCCAGAGTAATTTTTCCTAAATGGTATATTCCTCCTGCCTGATCTAGTGTGGGATCTGTCATAAATCGTATCCCATCAATTTCGATAATCATTGTCGGGCCACCTATATAGGTGACATTTAATAAGTCGTCCATAATCATAATTTAAAAATTAGAAGTTTAGATGCAAAATTAGTATCTAACTATTTCTTTTTTAGTTGATGTATGTCAAGACTTTTCATTCTCGACAAAGTTTCTGGACGAATTTTCAAATACGAGGCAATAATATATTGAGGAAAAGCTTGTTCAACAGAAGGAAGAGCAACTAAAAGTTGATCGTATCGTTCTTTTGCAGTGTATTTGTTTAATGCTTTTTCTCTTGAACATTTTCTTAAAAATAATTTATCGCTCACATCTCTGAAAAACAACAACCACATGACTTGATTGCTTAGTTTTGAATACTTCTCGTATGAAATGGCTATAATTGTAGAGTCTTCTGTAGCCTGAATACTTTCTTTAGATGGCGCATTCAACAGGAAACTCCAATATGATGTGATATAAGTAATAGGTAGATTTAGTTCGTTAATAAATATATCTGAGTTTTGGTCTGTGAAATAAGTTATTAGACTGCCTTTTAACAAGATCCCTACATGCTTACAAACCTCTCCTTCTTTTAGAAAAAACTCCTTCTTTTTCACATTGAATACTTCAGAATTATTCAAAAACTCAGAAATAAACTCATCTGATAAACCAATTTTACTTAGAAATGTATTTATGTCTTTCATTTTAGCTATTGTTACCGGTGTAAACTTGTATCAATGTTGTTTTTTTAGTTCTATATATCCCGTCATAAGATTCAACGTTTTTTCTTCGCTCACAAGTAAGTCAACATGCGTTTTTTTTCTACACTGCCACATAAGATACTAAATTATTGGTATTTGGCAGTTTGCAGGAGCATTCACTGTCATTGTCTGAACCACGATTATATCAGATTAAATGATTTAGCAGATAGTCTGGTAATTCAGATTTGTTTGTATTTTGTATTGATTAGTCTTTTGAATTATAAGCTCTTCCTTTCATTAATGTGGTTTCAGAGTATCTGTTTTTATCTGATTAATCAGCTGAATCCAAGTTCAGACAATCTGCAGGAGCGTTCACTGTCTGAACCACGATTATATCAGATTAAATGATTTAGCAGATAGTCTGGTAGTTCAGATTTGTTTGTATTTTGTATTAATGAGCCGTTTGAACTCTAAGCTTTTTCCATTCCCTATTAATATGGTTTCAGAGTATCTGTTTTTATCTGATTAATCAGCTGAATCCAGGTTCAGACAATGTGCGACAACGTGAATACGTTTCAACCGACGCTTCCTTGCTGGGTCGTTCCGACCACAGGAAGCATAAGTATTATGGGGTCGTTTTTTTGTTTTTATTCAGTCTCCCTGTTTCTCATTTATATCTACTTTCACAAAGATTTTCAATGGTTTTCCCTTGCGGATAATGTAATATATCAAAGTGTCTTTCTTATATAATTCAAGCTTATCTTCGTAGGTTACATTTTTAAATGGCTTACCATTTAGCTTTATGATTTCATCTCCCTTTTGAAATCCCGCTGTTATATAATAGTTGCCTTTATAGTCGCCAATTGCAGTTACAATAAATTTACCATTTATTTTTTCGGTTGCAACGTGAAACCGTCTGCCTAAGGGATCAACAACTCTATGGAAATTTTTTATTGGTTGAAAACCCACTTGATTGTTTTTCAGGTCAAAATACACATTGAACCTTTTAAGAAAATTTTGTCCAATTATATTACATTTAATGCTATTGGGATATTCGAATGAATAGATACGTAAAGAATCTGTTTTAAAGTCATTAAATAATGTTGCATTTGTATTGTAATGCCGATAATAACCATTTATATATGAAGTCCAAATTGCATCGGATCTGTTGTTGAACAAAGGCAAATCACCTTTGCTATGCAATATTGCAACATCCCAAGGCATTGCTGTGTCTATTAAAAAGTTACCATTAAGATTTATCGTGTCTCCATCATTACATTTTACTGTCATAGCTAATCGCACAATGAACCGTTTAGGGTTACTTTTGTCTTTTACAATTGGAGCAACAAAACAATTCTCAGGTATTTTGAATTCCAACGCTGAATGAACTTCTAAGTAATTATTCTCAAAATTTAACTCCCATACATTTATTGTGTCGCTTGACGAAATGTTAAACATTCCATCGGAATTAAAAGTACACATGTATCTCTTCCAATCCCAAATTTCCATATAATCAATTTTCAAATCATTGTTCCCAATGGTTAGTTTTGGAGCGCTATGATGTATTGACGCAGAGGTGCGTTCGGAAGTCCAACCTACACCAACTTGTTTCTTTGTTTCAGCATGATTATTTAATAAGACACTTGGGTGAGTTTTACAAAAAGTAGAATCTAAAATAAGACCACCACCAGTGTCAAATTCCAATTTGGCAGTTACACTGTCATTTAAAACCACGGGAAGTAGAATTTTTCGATCTTCAGGGTTGATTTTGAAATAAACCCGGTTAGGGTTTTCAGTTGCACAACAGTTGCCAGTTATACTTCCAAAAATAAGAGTCACTAAACTATAAAATAAAATTTTCTTTTTCATACAGGTAATCATTTGTATTACAACTCTCATATGCTCAATTTTTTTTCTAATATGCCGCCTAACAATTTATATCGGCACCTAGGTGACCTTATATAAACTTTAGTTTTCTAGTTGTTTGTAGCTAAGTAATTACTTGTTAGTATTCTGATGTTTTGCTGTGTGTTTAACTTAGGTGCTCATACAGGAATTTAATCAGTAGCCATTTTATGCGTATCAAAGCGTTTTTTAATTAATCCCACCCCAAAGGTAAATACTTTATTTTAGTTAACCTAACTATTGCGTGAATTGTTGATAAGTACGTGTGGATATAAAAAACGGATGTTGCGTTAGTGTGCAACACCCGTATTGTTTTTGGTAGGAGCAGGGCTTAGCTTTTTGTGTCGGTAGTGGCGCCGCTGTCGGTCGATTTTTTGGAGCTTCGTCTATAAAATATGATGGAAGCTGCCTGATATTTTTGATAAAAATCGGGGTCTTTTCGTTTAAACTGAGTGGCCAGACGGTCGAGCCTTTTTTTCTTTAGATTGGTGGCTTCTACAAACAAATTGGCTATTTGTTTGGTGTAACCCGAGTGTTCGATTTTAGCTTCGCGTGGGTCGGTGCTTACCGCTTTGTATGCAAGATAAGCATCTTCGAAATCTTTCAATTCTTCAGTGCTTATTCCCTGAATAAGTAGATCTTCGGGTGCTATTTTACCGGCTTCTTCCACTACGGCTCCCGATGCACTTAACAGATCGGTACGCGACATTTTACTGATTTTGTTTTCGTTGTAGTTTACCTTGGTAGCCAATGCTGCATCTTTTTTCTTGATGGCGTATTCATGTATGGCGCCCGATACATCTTCTAGCAAATCGTTGAGGTCGTCCATCCGCGTATCTTTGTTAGTAGTAACACCGCCGATATCTTTTATTTGCTGAATGGCTGCTTCCTCAATCTGCGCATTGATTGATTCAAGCTCTTTAATGCCTATAGCAAAGGCTGGAATAAGCGCCATGGCTTTTGGACTGTTTTTCGATTCTTTTACAACAAGCTCGTAAGAGGTTAGTTTCGCTTTCTGGATTAGATTCATATTCTGTATTGTTTTAAGTTTTACATGTTGCAAACATAAAAACTTTTTTTTATATATAAAAATACGGTTAATGAATTTTATAATTATTTTTAGTTTGTTCTGTATTACAGTTTCTTTTTTTGCTTTTTAGTTTGGTTTTTGAGCTGTTTAGCGACTTCCGCAAAATTTTAGCGACCTTCTCCAATTTTATTGCGGCTTCCGCAGTTTTTTAGCGGTCTTCTCCAAAATTATTGCGGCTTCCGCAAAATTATTGCAGTCTCCGCAGTTTTATTGTGGTCTTCTCCTAAATTATTGCGGCTTCAGCAGAATTATTGCGGTCTTCTTCTAAATTATTATGGTCTCCGCAGAATTATTGCGTGCTTCTCCAAAATTATTGCGGTCTCCGCAAAATTATTGCGGCCTTCTCCAAAATTATTGCGGTCTCCGCAGTTTTATTGTGGTCTTCTTCAAAATTATTGTGGTCTCCGCAGAATTATTGCAGTCTTCCCAAAATTATTGCGGTCTGTAGACCTGAATAGCCTTGTAACTCGTAACTATTAACTTGTAACTACTTTTTTAATATCCTCAGCGCATTAAAAATCGCAATCAGCGCAACGCCCATATCTCCAAACACAGCTTCCCACATGGTGGCAATGCCCAATACGCCAAGTAAAATGAAAATCAGTTTTATACCCATGGCAAAATAAATATTCTGCCAAACAATGTTTCTGGTTATTTTTGCCACGTCAATGGCCAGGGAAACTTTGGATGGCGAATCGGTCATCAGCACTACATCGGCTGTTTCAATGGCTGCGTCGGACCCAAGTGCTCCCATGGCTATGCCCACATCGGCACGGGCAATTACCGGAGCATCATTTATTCCGTCGCCCACAAAGGCAACTTTACCGCCTTTATTTTCTTCGATTAATTGTTCGATGTGTTTTACTTTGTCTTCGGGCAACAGTTCATAGTAAAAGCTATCGATATCTAATCTTTCGGCAAAAGCTTGTGCGGCATACTGATTGTCGCCGGTAAGCATCACGGTTTTGATATTCTTTGCTTTTAGGTTTTCAATGGCTTGAATGGCATCGTCTTTCAGGCTGTCGGAAATAATGATATAACCGGCATAAACATGATCGATGGTGACATGCACCACCGTTCCGTTAACCTGACAAACCGAATGCTCTACGTTTTCGGCATGTAACATCTTATCGTTGCCGGCAAATATTGTTTTAGCATCCACAACGGCTTTCATTCCTTGTCCGGATATTTCTTCGGTTTGTGTAATTCTGGCGAGATCAATTTTACCCGGATACGCAACAGTGATGGATTGTGCTACCGGATGATTGGAATTTGCCTCGGCATAAGCGGCATATTCCAGAATTTCGTCTTTGGAAAAACCGTTGGCCGTAACCACCTCCGTAACTTTAAATTCTCCTTTGGTAAGTGTTCCTGTTTTGTCGAACACCACCGTAGTAACCTGTGTCAGTGCATCCAGAAAATTAGAGCCTTTTACCAGAATTCCTTTCCGGGCAGCCAAGCCTACTCCGCCAAAATAACCCAGGGGAATGCTGATAACCAATGCGCAAGGACATGAAATAACCAGTACAACCAAGGCTCGATAAATCCAATCGTCAAACGTTTGTCCACTAAATAGGAGTGGGGGCAATACGGCTAGCAGCAACGCACCAATAACTACTACGGGCGTATAATATCGTGCAAAAGTGCTAATGAATTTCTCGGTTTTAGCTTTTTGTGAAGTGGCGTTTTCTACCAGTTCAAGAATTTTTGAGATAGACGATTCTCCGAATAATTTATCGACTTTGACGGTGAGTAAGCCGGACTGATTAATCATTCCTGCCATGACTTCATCGTTTTCAGATACTTTTCGGGGAACGCTTTCGCCTGTTAGTGCTGCAGTATTCACAAACGAAGTTCCGTTGAGTATCGTTCCGTCGAGTGGTATTTTTTCGCCCGGCTTAACGATGATGGTGTCTCCAATCTTCACTTCTTCGGGAGACACCCGGACAACTTCCGCACCCGATTTCAGATTGGCATAGTCGGGTTTAATTTCCAGCAGCGATTTGATTGATTTCCGTGACCGTCCCACTGCAATGTCCTGAAACAATTCACCGGTTACATAAAACAGCATCACTGCCACCGCTTCGGGCATTTGATGAATGGCAAAAGCTCCCAGTGTGGCTACGGCCATCAGGAACTGCTCATCGAAAAATTGCCCTCTGAAGATATTTTTTACTGCTGTGGCTATCACATTCCAACCCACAATGAGGTAGGCGCTAACAAATACAGCATATTCAGCAAGTTGAAATGGAGTATTGTGTAGTTTTTCTTCAAATAACAACCCGATAAGCAATAAGACCAGGGCAGAGCTGGCTTTGACGATTGTTCCTTTATTTTCGACTAGTTCGTTTACCGAAACCAGTTTTGTTTCTTTATCAATGTCCTGTACTTCCACTTCCGGTTCAATGTCCTTAATCCGGGCTTTTACTTTCTCTATATTATCTGTATCGATAGTCATGGTGGCGTTTGCAAAATTCACCGTTACGGATTTCACTTCCTCCAGTTTCGACAGGCTGTTTTCTATCTTAGATGCACATGATGCACAATCCAACTTGTTTAGCTTATATTTTTTCATATCTAATTTGCGTTTCGTTTTATATCAGAATAAACTAAGTGAGCGTATGACCAAAATTTGTTTATTTTAATTCACCCCTAGATCCCCTAAAGGGGACCTTTGCCACGTGAAAATGTTGATTCTTTTTCGCACATGTCGCACTTCGGCAGCCCCCTTTAGGGGGTTTGGGGGCAGCTTTCAAATGTATTTTCCGCCTCAAGCCCCTAAAGGGGATGTGAAATAGTATCGTCTTTGAAAAATTAAAATGGTACATTATATTCGCTCCATTACTTAAGTAAGTCGTATTCTTATTGAAACATAATGTCGCACCTACGGAGCTTTGTAGCCCTTAAATAACAATTGAATCTACCATACTATCGCCACTCTGTGGCTAAAACAGGTACGTAGTACCGGCAGTATGGTAGAAGTATATATGCAATCGAATTCAATAAGCTCCGTAGGTGCGACATTATTGACAAATTTCAAGAATAATAAATACGACATTATTTAATTCCGATTACTTATACTCAAACCCTAAGATTTTTATATGTTTTTTCTATCGCAAAAATACGGAAAAGGAAGGTGCAACTAAGTTGCAAAGTTAGTCCTTGACGGTGTTTTAGATTTAAATTCATTGTTGTCCGGTAAAGAACAATAGATTCTTCACTTCGTTCAGAATGACGGATTATTACATACTCTTTGTAAGGAATGGGGTAGGTTGGCGGCTACGCCGCCAACCTACCCCATCCCCAAGCATAAAACATTGATTGTCATTTCGAACGAAGTGAGAATTGAAAATCGGCGTTAGCCAAATCTATTACAGAAACCTGATATATAAGTTTACCGGATAACAATAATTCCTGATTAACAGCTCATTTCACCTGCATTTTTCTTAGCCGAAAGTAAATTGTAGGCACCTTTAATAATAAGTTTAGCATCTTTAAAGTTGAAACCTTCCGGCAAAACAACCTCTGTAAATCCATCACTTGTAACGCCTTTCTGAACCTGAATCATTCTATATTCAGTCATTTTCTTTCCGTTTTCTACTTTATCCTTGTCGTGTACGAAAATATAATCCTTGTCGTCGAAACTTACAATGGACGCTGAAGGAACTGATGTGACCTGACTACTTTTTGCCTGAATAACAGCATTTACATACATGCCCGGCAACATGCTTTTACAACGACCCACAACATTTGCATACACTTTGTAAGTCTTATCATTATTTATAGACTTTCCGGTTTGATAGATAACTGCTTCATGTTGTTCTGTTTCGTTGTTGATATAAAAGCGAATTTTCTCACCGCTTGCCACCTTGTCAGCATCTTTCTCGAACAAGGTAAGTTCAAGGAAAAGTTTATCGCTGTTTACAATTTCGAACAATACATCGGAAGCCGAAACCGATTTGCCAATGCTTACGTTTACCGCTTTAATATAGCCCGAGATAGGTGAAACTACCGCTACCGACCGGCTGATATTATCTTCGTTCAGTCTGAAAGGATTAATCCCGATAAGCGACAGCTTTTGTTCCAATGCTTTTACCTGTACCTTGAGGCTTTTGTAATTGGAAGTAACCTGTTGCATATTTTTCTGAGAGGATATATCATTTTTGTACAATTCGCTTTGGCGGTTATATTCCGCTTTCGCAAGTTCACATTTGTTTTTTGCTTCCAGATAATTTTGCTGAATGTCAATAAACTCCTGATTTTCGAGCATGGCCAGTGTTTGTCCTTTCCGAACAGCATTGCCCGGCATCAGTTTCGTGCTTTTCACAAACCCACCCATCGGCATACTAACGGTTGCCAGATTTTGTGGTGCAACAGACACTGTACCGTTTACCTTCAGGGTTCCACTCATCGACCGCAACTCTATGGCTCCGGTTTCTATATCGGCAAGCTTTATCTGGTCGTCACGTAGCTCAACGATATCTTCGGGGATTACCTCGGTCTCTTTTTCGGCTACGGTCGCTGCTTTTTTATTTCCGTTGCACGACACTAAAGCAATGCAGAAAATAGAAATAAGGATTGATAGTTTGAAATTATATTTTGTCATAATACTGTTGTTTTAAAATATTTTACCTGTGATAAACTCAATTGAAACGATTGTTTGATTATAATTATTTAATGCATCGAGATAGTTTTGTTTTATGCTCAATGCCCGGCTCAGACTCTGGATGTAATCCAGATAATCAATAGCTCCGGCCTTATAACTTTTGCTTGCCTGATCGATAATCAAATCGGCTTCCGGAACGGCTTGCTTTTCGTAATAATTCAAACTGTTGTTGTACTTTGCATATTCACCTAACAACGAATTATAATTTCCAGAAAGTGACTTTGAATAATTCTCAGCACTGAATTGGCTTACTTTTTCTTTTAATCTGGCAGCTTTAATTTTGGCCGCATTAGAACCAAACCACAATGGAACGGCAACACCTGCCTGAATACCCGTAAAGCGATCGCCTGCACCAAAGGTACGCGGTACACCATTTACGGTCTGTTCACCTCGTATAGTCTGACTGAAATAGCCGATGCTTAAATCGGGAAGCAATTTGCTTTTTTCCAGTTTAGTCTCCATGCGGGATAACTCAATTTGTTGCTGAGCAAAGCCCAACTGAGGATTTCCGGATACTTTGGAAATGTCAGCGTTGGGTAAAAAATCGGCTCGTTGCAATACTGTATCTGCCGGTAATACCGATTCAGTTGAATTTAAAAGTACCTGCAGCTTCTGATTAAAAATGAGAATATCAGCTCTCACTTGTTGCAATTGGTTACGCACTTCCATACTCTGCGAACGGGCGGTTATCATTTCCAACTGATTGGTTTCACCCGTTTTCATTCTGAGTTCAGCCGCACGCTGAAAACCCGAATAAAGACTATCTTGCCACAAAAACAATTTTTGTTTTGACAGCAAATAAGCCAATTGTCCGTAAACTTGTTTTACCTGTGTGGCAATTTCAAGTTGTGAAGTTTTTAATTCCCATTCGCTACTCTTTACATTCGCATTTGCCAGTTTATGTTGATTGGCATATACGGTTGGGAAAGCAAAAGACTGGGAAACGGTAAAGCTGTTATCCTTTGAATAAGAATTAAATTGCCCGAATTGCCCATCAATGCTTGTTTTCGGAATGTCCCAGGCAGCACCTTTCAATGCTTTTTGAACATCGACCGAATAAGCGGATGATCGAACTGATAAGTTACTATCCAATGCTTGTTGAATGGCTTGTTTCAGATCTATTCTTTTGGGTTGTTGTGCATTCGCAGTTGAAAAACCGAACAATAAAAGAATTAGCAATGCAGTTATTCCCGATTTTGGTTTAAATGGCTTTTTCCATGATATCTTTTTGAAACTATTCGTAGAAAAGAAAATATAGAAAATTGGTAAAACAATTAATGTCAGTAAAGTGGCTGTTATTAATCCTCCAATAACTACTGTTGCCAGCGGTTTTTGAACCTCAGCTCCTGCCGAAGTAGACAAAGCCATAGGCAAGAAACCCAGCGAAGCCACAGCAGCAGTCATAATTACGGGGCGCAAACGTGTATGCAGTCCTTTCAGTACACGTTCGGTAATATCGGTAATTCCTTCTTCTTTTTCGAGTCGGTTAAATTCAGAAATAAGCACAATACCATTCAGCACCGCAATACCAAACAAAGCGATAAAGCCAACTCCTGCCGAAATGGAAAAATTCATACCGCGCATCCAAAGTGCCAGAATACCGCCAATAAGCGACATGGGCACAGCTGTGTAAATTAATAAGGCTTGTTTTACAGAATGGAACGTAAAGAATAACAGTACAAATATCAACAACAACGCCACCGGAACGGCAATAGCCAAACGAGCCTTAGCAGCCTGAAGATTCTCAAACTGACCGCCATATTTCACATAATAGCCTGTTGGTAGTTTCACGTTGGAATCAATTTGTTTTGTTACGTCGGTTATAACACTTTGTACATCTCTGTTGCGCACATTAAACCCAATGGTGATACGGCGTTTAGTATCTTCGCGCGACACCTGTGCCGGGCCTGATTTTATGGCAACACTGGCAATTTGATCAAAGGGTATTTGTCCGCCATTAGGCAAAGCAACCGAAAGATTCTTGACATCGTCAAGACTTTGCCGATAATCTTTATCCAATCGAACCACCATCCCAAATCGTTTTTCTTCGTCAAAAACAACCCCTGCCTGACTTCCGGCAAAGGCCGTGCGTAGAACCTTGTTTACATCTTCGATTGAAAGACCGTATTGAGTCAACCTGTCGCGGTTATATTCAACCTGAATCTGAGCCAGCCCAGTTACTTTCTCTACATTGATGTCTTCAACACCTTGTACTTTTTGAATAATTTTCTCTACTTGCGAGGCCTTATCTGCTAGTGTATTCAGGTCGTCGCCAAATATTTTTATAGCAATATCCTGTTTTGATCCCGAAAGCAATTCGTTGGTACGCATTTGAATTGGTTGCTGAAACTCAAACTTCACACCAGCCAGCGGAATCAGTGCTTCTTCCATTTTCGCCACCAGTTCTTCCCGGTTTTTTGCCGAAGTCCATTCGCTTTTATCTTTGAGTGTAATAATGTAATCACCCGTTTCCATAGGGGTAGGGTCGGTAGGTATTTCACCTGCACCAATCTTACAAACCGTATGTTTAATCTCCGGAAAGTTGTCGAGCAATATTTTGTTGGCTTTCTGAACCTGTTCCACAGTGTTGGAAAGCGAACCTCCTTGCAAAGTAATTACAGCTGCTGCCAGATCGCCTTCTTCTAACTGAGGGATAAATTCACCTCCCAAACTATTAAAGACAAATAGACTAATTATAAAAAATACGATTGCAGATACAGATACCAGCAGTTTCCGTTTTAAGGCAAAGCGAATGGTCGGATTAAATATTTTGTGAAACCAATCCATCATTTTGTCTGATAAATTTGGTTTGTGCCCGGTATTTTTGCTTAGAAATAAGGATGAAACCATAGGCACATAGGTCAATGAAAGAATGGTTGCTCCTATCAATGCAAATGCTACCACTTGCGCCATGGGGCGAAACATTTTACCTTCAATACCTACCAAAGCCATAATCGGCACATAAACAATCAGAATGATAATTTGTCCGAATGTTGCCGAACTCATCATTCGTTTGGCCGATTCAAATACCGTTTCGTCCATTTGGGGCTGCGATAGTCTTTTAATGCCCGGATGATGATGCTTGCTCATCGTTATTCGGTGCACCGCACTTTCCACAATAATCACCGCCCCGTCTACAATCAATCCAAAGTCAATGGCACCAAGGCTCATTAAATTACCCGATACACCAAAAAAGTTCATCATGGAAATGGCAAACAGCATGGAGAGCGGAATAACCGAAGCCACAATCAGCCCGGCTCTCAAATTACCCAGAAATAAAATCAGAATAAAGATAACGATTAATGCTCCCTCAATCAGGTTGCGAGAAACGGTACTGATAGCACGACCTACCAAATCGGACCGATTCAAAAACGGTTCAATTTTCAGACCTTGTGGCAGCGATTTTTGAATAGATTGTATGCGGGTCTCCACATTTTTTGTAACCTCGTTGGCATTTGCTCCTTTGAGCATCATTACCACACCACCAACTGCTTCGGTCGTATCAATAACCATGGCGCCGTATCGTGTTGCATTGCCGTATTGAACCGTTGCAACATCCCTGACTAAAACAGGCATGCCCGAAGGATTATTTTTTACTACAATTTTTTCAATATCTTCCAACGATTTTACCAGGCCAATACCACGTATAAAATAGGCTGTCGGTTTTTTATCAATATAGGCACTTCCTGTATTCTCATTGTTTTTTTCGAGCGCACTGAAAATGTCTGTAAGAGTCAGGTTCATTCCCCTTAGTTTCTCGGGATTTACCGCAATTTCATATTGTTTTACAAAACCGCCATAGCTATTAATATCAGCTACCCCTATAGTTCCCAACATCTCACGACGCACTACCCAATCCTGAATAGTACGCAGGTCCATCGGATTATATTTATGCTCAAATCCTTTTTCTACAGCAAGGCGGTATTGATATATTTCGCCCAAACCGGTGGAAATGGGAGCTAGTTCTATTTTAGCAAGTCCTGCCGGAATTATATCCTCGGCTTCTTTAAGCCGTTCGCTCATCTGCTGTCTGGCCCAGTACACATCAACATTGTCTTTAAATACAACGGTGATAACCGACAGTCCCAATCGGGATATGGAGCGAAGCTCAATAATGTTTGGAATGTTGGCAATGGCTACCTCTATCGGGGCGGTAATGGAACTTTCCACTTCCTGTACAGCCAGAGAGGGAGCAAGGGCAATAACCTGCACCTGGTTATTGGTTATGTCCGGAGTTGCATCAATAGGTAAGCGGGTGAGCGAGTACGTTCCCCAACCTATGAGTGCAACTACAAATAAGCCTATAATGAACTTATTTTTTATTGAAAAATGAATAATACGTTCTATCATGAAGTATGTTCTGTTTTAATTGAAAACTCTGATTTATTTTGTGAGAGTGACTAATGAGATAGTCGTAGATAAGTTCTTATGGAACTTCTTTACCTGGTATGTATAATGCGAAGTAAATAATATTAATATGAATAATAACCCGAAGCTGATAAAGAACCAGTATTCGATTAAATTTATCATATTCAATAATTTATTTCTTCATTCCGTTTCTCTTTGTTTGTTTAGGTTTACTCATTTTGAGCAAAGTTTTTAAATATAACCAAGAGCCTGATAGTAATATCAGGTACAAAATATCAGGTAAATGAAAATAAATTAAACGAGGGTAGGAGGGCCTCTAAAGGATAGTTCTGAGGAAAGATATTGTTTTGGAATAACGATATCTCTAATTGGAAAAGTAGCTAATAAAACGCTGTCGTAGAGTTTTACCAGATTAAAAGCTGTAATAACAAATAACAAAGCATTAAATGCGTTCGTGTCAACTGTTATTGAATTGGCTTTTATAAGAACAATATTGTTTAGAGCATGACAATGCTTATCGGCTTCAGGAGAAGATTCACCTCGTGTTTCTGTAGTGCTGGAGCTGCTATGGTCGCTGTATGAATCGAGATGATGGTGGTGAGGGATAGTAGCATGAAGCAGTATTACCAGTCCTGCCAGTAATATGAAGATAAGTCTGCTATTTTTTCCCATTCTGTTCATAGAAATTCGTTTGCAACTGTTAGAACAACCGCAAAGATAACAAAAAAGTTTATGCAACCGAGTTGCAACCCGAATTTTGTGTTTTTGCAGGTCAGTCCTGATTTTTGCAATCATTCACCCGATTTCATTACTCCGTGCGACATTTTGTTGCCGTACCTTTGTCGTATCAAATTTAAAAAGAATACTGAATAATAAAACTACAATTATATATGAAAACAATATTGCATAAATCAGAAACACGCGGACATGCCAACCATGGTTGGTTAGATACGCATCACACATTTAGTTTTGCCAACTATTACAATCCCGAACGAGTTAATTTTGGTGCACTGCGGGTGCTTAATGATGACTGGATTGCCAGTGGCGAAGGATTTGGAAAACATCCACACGACAATATGGAAATTATTACCATTCCATTGATTGGAGCAGTAGAACACAAAGACAGTATGGGGAACCATGGCGAGATTGCTGCCGGCGAAATTCAAGTGATGAGTGCCGGAACCGGAATTTTTCATAGTGAATTCAATCGAAATCAGAATCAGGAATTGCAGCTTTTGCAAATTTGGGTTATACCAAATAAACGAAATGTAACTCCGCGCTATGATCAAATCTCGTTGGCTGAAATTGAAAAACCGGACGAATTCTTTCAGATACTTTCGCCTAATCCAAATGATCAGGGCGTATGGATTCATCAAAATGCCTGGTTTCATTTAGGTGAATTGTCCGAAGGATGGAAAGGTAAGTATGAATTAAAAGATAAAAACAATGGAGTTTATTTCTTTGTAATAGATGGAAATGTGACGGTTGCTGGGCATGAATTAAACAGAAGAGATGGATTGGGAGTAAGTGAAGTTGATTCGATAGAAATATCTTCAGGCAGTCTTTCAAAATTATTGATAATGGAAGTTCCAATGAATGTCTGACAAAAATAGAAAATAAAAACAATTAAATAAATAATAACCAAGTCTCAGAGATATTATCTTTAGGCTTTATACAAAACAATGTATGAAAACAATTAAACAATTTTTAGCTACAGACCAACAATCATGGTCATTATTAGTTTCCCGTTTGGCATTGGGTGTTGTAATTCTGCCTCATGGTATGCAAAAGGCACTCGGGCTTTTTGGAGGGCATGGATTTGCCGGCACAATGGGATTTCTCCAGTCAATGGGAATGCCTTTTCTAGTTGCATTGCTTGTTATTCTCGCCGAATTTGTCGGTAGTATCGGACTTATTCTGGGCCTTGGAACGCGTTTTATGGCTTTTTCAGTGGGTTTGACTATGGCAGGAGCTGCTATTTTGGGTGGCCATATTCACAACGGTTTTTTCATGAACTGGTTTGGAATGCAAAAAGGCGAAGGTATTGAATACTTTATTCTGGTTGTTGGTTTGGCTCTGGCTGCTCTGATTGGCGGAAGCGGTAAGCTATCTGTTGATAATCTTATTTCAAAGAGACTTAAATAAGTCTCGAGCTTTTAATGTTGGAAGGAGGCAATTTTATTGTCTCCTTTTTTCTGTTACATAGATATAAAAAACAAGGAGTCGATCCTCCACACTTGTGAATCGACTCCTTATATAATTTAAAACTGAAAAACTTATTCAGCAACTACTTCGAAGGCAACTTCAATAGTTACTTCCTTGTGAAGTTTTAATGTTGCTTTGTAAGAACCTACTTCTTTAACTGCATCTTTAAGTACAATAGTCTTGCGGTCTACAGCAAATCCGGCTTTTTCGAAAGCATCGGCAACCTGAATAGGACCTACTGCACCAAAAATTTTACCGGTTGTACTTGTTTTTGCACCAACAGTCAAAACCAGGTCTTTCAATTTGTCTGCTAATTCGATAGCATCATTTTTCAGACGTTCTAGTTTGTGAGCGCGTTGTTTCAGATCTTCAGCCAACATTTTCTTTGCAGATTGTGTAGCCACAATTGCTTTTTTTGTTGGGATAAGGAAGTTACGTCCGTAACCATCCTTTACTTTCAGAATATCGCCTTTGTAACCTAAGTTGGCTACATCTTCTTTTAATATAATTTCCATACTTTTTCCTCCTTCTTAATTATTTCATCATATCGGTTACATAAGGAAGCAACGCAATATGGCGTGCTCTTTTTACAGCTTGAGCTACTTTACGTTGATATTTCAACGAAGTACCGGTAAGGCGACGTGGAAGAATTTTTCCTTGTTCGTTCAAGAATTTTTTCAAAAATTCCGGATCTTTGTAATCGATGTATTTAATACCGCTCTTTTTGAAACGACAGTATTTTTTCTTTTTTACATCTACTGAGGGTGGAGTTAAGTATCTGATATCTCCGTTGTTTGCTGCCATGTTTTAGTTCTCCTTTACTTCTTTAGATTTAACACTCTTTCTTTTTTCTGCGTACTCGAAGGCATATTTGTCCAAACGGAACGATAAGAAACGGAGTACACGTTCATCGCGACGGAATTGAGTTTCCAGTGTAGCGATTACTGTAGGTTCGGCATCAAATTGAAGCAACGAGTAAAAACCTGTCGATTTCTTTTGAATCGGATATTGCAATTTGCGTAATCCCCAATTTTCTTCATTGGTGATAGTCGCACCATTTTCTACTAAAATGGATTTGAATTTTTCTACCGCTTCCTTCATCTGTACATCAGACAAAACGGGAGTTAAAATGAAAACGGTTTCATAATGATTTAACATACTGTTTGTTAGCTTTTTAGTAATTAATACTTAGTTTTTATTAAAGCGGGGCAAAGGTACAAATAATTCTTTGATTGACAATCGTGTTGATGAAAAAGATGCAAATGATCTTGATTTTATTCTGCTTATTCCAAAATAATTAAGAATATGGATTCGGGCTGAACAATAATGCAGGTAATGGTGTTGTCAAAGTTGAATATAACAGAAACAATAAAATATTATGGCAATTAAAGTAGCTTTTTTTGATTCAAAACCGTACGATGAGACTTCTTTCAAGAATATGAATGAACATTTTGGTTTTGATATCCGGTTTCATAAAGGACATTTGAACAGAGATAATGTGATATTATCGAAAGGGGCTGACGTAGTCTGCGTTTTTGTGAATGCAGTGGTGGATGCTGAGGTGATCGATGAGTTGATTAATAATGGTGTGAAATTGATTGCATTGCGATGTGCTGGTTTTAATAATGTAGATCTGAAGGCTGCTGAGGGGAGGATAAAAGTGGTGAGAGTACCGGCATATTCGCCTTATGCTATAGCCGAACATACACTTGCATTGATGCTTACTCTAAACCGGAAAATTCATAAAGCTTATTTCAGAACCCGGGATGGGAACTTTTCGTTGAATGGATTAATTGGGTTTGACATGCATGGGAAAACGGCCGGTATTATAGGTACGGGTAAAATAGCCAAAATTCTCATTCAGGCTTTGCGTGGCCTCGGGGTGAATGTTGTTGCTTATGATTTATATCCCGATCTGGATTTTGCCAAAAAGTATGATGTGAAATATACTTCACTGGATGAGTTATATCGTCAGTCGGATATTATCTCATTGCATTGTCCGTTGACCAAAGAAACCGAATACATCATTAATGATGATTCTATAGCCAAAATGAAAGATCGTGTTATGATAATAAATACCGGTCGCGGAAAATTAATTCATACGGCAGCGCTTATTGATGGATTAAAGAGTAAGAAAATAGGTTTTGCCGGGTTGGATGTGTATGAGGAAGAAAGTAATATCTTTTATGAAGATCGGTCAAACCATGTGATAAATGATGATGTTTTGGCACGTTTGCTGTCGTTTAATAATGTGATTGTAACTTCGCATCAGGCATTTTTCACAAAAGAAGCTATGGAAAGTATTGCGGCTACTACTTTACAAAATGTACAGGATTTTGTAGACGGAAAACCATTGGTGAATGAAGTGACAATTTGACCTCAAAAGCCTGCTTACTTTTAATTGGGACGTTGAATCTGCATTGAAATAAATCAGCCCCAAAAGATTTTTATCTTTTGGGGCTGATTTATTATAGAGTTGTTTTGCAAAAAGTAATTGTCCTAAAATTGTAGACAGTTTACTCTTGAACATTTCAGATAAAATAATTTAATCTCATCTCATGCGAGTGCTTAGTATGCTATTTTGACTATCAGGCTTTGTCTTTTGTAATTCTACTACAATGAATTGCCAGTAGTATCCAGGCTATAATCCATACCACACCACCAAACGGGGTGATTATGGCCAGTATCTTTATGCCTGAAATTGATAAAGCATACAGTGAACCGGAAAACAAAGCTATACCTGTTACAAAAAGCCGGGCTGACCATTCCAACTCTTTTGACGAGTTGAAATGCATTAGAATACCTACAACCAGCAGCGCAAAAGTATGATAAAAATGATATTGAACTCCGGTTTTATACACTTCGAGCATATCGGGGGCAATCATCCCTTTGAGCACATGTGCCCCAAATGCCCCAAGCGCTACTGCTAACATGCCGCTTGCGGCGGCCAGAGGAAGTATTTGTTTCATATTGATAATTGATAACTGTTCATTAATAACCGTATCAGCTTTCCCGTTTGTCGTGCAGCAGTAAATTGACTGCATCGTTCAGTGATCCGGCTTTGGTGACTGCTCCTGAGTTGACAAAATATATTTCATCGGCACTTTCGATGGTGTTCAGGCGGTGAGCAATGATAATACGGGTGGTACTGTCGGGTAGCTTTTGCAGTATTTCGTCGAGTAATTGTTCGGTTACAGTGTCGATGTTGGCTGTTGCCTCATCGAGAATTAATAGATCGGGGCGACGAAGCACTGCACGAATAAAGGCAATAAGTTGTTTTTGCCCCAGACTGATACCTTCACCGGTCGATTTTATTTCGGCAGCGAGTCCACCTTCGAAACGTTCGAGCAATCCATCAAGTCCCACAGCTTTTAGTTCTCCCATCAGTTCTTCGTCGGAAAGGTTCATAAAGCAGGCATTTCCATATAATATATTATCACGGATAGTTCCGGTAAACAGAAAAGGCTCTTGCAATATAAATCCGATTTTGCCAGTTCGTTCGTTGGCATTCAGTGAGCGTATATCTACACCATTGAGCAGAATTTGTCCTGCAGTGGGATCATAAAGCCTGGCTATCAATGAAGCGGTAGTGGTTTTTCCTCCTCCTGTAGGTCCAACAAAAGCATAGGTTTTGCCGCGTTCCAGATCGAAGCTGACGTTGGTCAGAATTTCATTTCCGGTAGTATATGCAAAAGAAACGTTCCGGAATGATAATAAACTGTTCGTAGGCTCTTTTGGTTCATCGGTTTTTATTACAGGCAGGTTGTTTTCCTGTGCCAATATTTGCGAAATACGATCCCAACCGGCCAGTGCCACCTGAAAGTTAGCCCACAAAGCAGCTATTTGTCTTAGCGGATTATAAAATTGTGCAATATAAGCGAGAAAACTGATCAGTAAGCCTATGGAGAATTGCCCTACGGTAATGAGGTAAATGCCCAAAGCCAGTACTACCAATTGTCCTACATTGGACGAGAAGCCATATACGGGTGTAAACACGTTGTTAGCAATACCGGCTTTTACCGCTGTGTGGTAGTTATCGGTATTCGCTTCATCAAACTTTTTGCGGAAATAATCGCGTCGGTTAAATGCCACGATAACTTTAAAGTTATCCAGGCTTTCCTGTATTTCGGCACTCAGGCTGCCGGTACTTCGCATATTGGAAGCATTTGTATTTTTTACCCAAGGGGAGACTGCTTTTGTGAAAACCCATAGTACAAGGGCAGGAGCGAGGGCGCACAGTGCAAGCTCTACATTGATAGATAACAGAAAAATACCTGCTCCGAGCATAGTGAAAATGCTACTGATAAATTGGACGAGCGATTGCGAAAAAAACTGATTAATTTTATCGGTATCGTTATTAACGCGCGAAATCAGATCACCTGCCTTGTTTTGAGTAAAAAAGTCAATAGGCAGTTCCTGTAATTTATTGAAAACAGTATTCCGCAGGTTAAAGAGCATTCGTTGACCCACGCGTCCCATCAATTGGGACTGGGTATAACCACTTACTAAAGCCATGCAAAATACACCAAATAAAATAATAGAATAAGTGATTACTCCTCCGTAGTTATGAGTCACCACAAATTTATCGACGGCATGCCCCATCAGATACGGTGCCACCAGATTGAGGCCAGAATTGACGAAGATAAAAAACATAGCAATATACAGGTTCTTCCGTTCTTGCCCCACAAGCGTCATCAAGCGTTGCAAAACAACCTTTGTACTTACTTTTTCTAAGGGCTGAAACACACCCCCTCTTCCTCTTCCGTTAAGATTATAGCTCATAATTATGTACTCCTGGTCCCTAGGGGATTCTGGTTTTGTCTTTTTTAGTTATTTTCAGGTTCTCTTTAAAACGGTGTTTTATTCGTAAAGATTCGTACTTCGTTGCGAATCGAATATCTGAACATATTCGGGACTGCTTTCGAGCAATTCTTCGTGTGTTCCGCTAGCTAGTATTTCTCCTTCTTCCAATAAGATTATTTGTCCGTAATTTTTTACCGAATCAATTTTCTGTGTTACTGAAAGCAAGGTTAATTCGGGATAATTTTTAGACACATTTTCAAGAATTTTCTGTTCTGTCTGATTATCCACCCGGGCGGTAAAGTCGTCAAGCAACAGAATTTTCGGATTTAGAGCCAGTGCTCTGGCCAGCATGATGCGTTGTTTCTGTCCACCTGAAAGACTGGTGCCACGCTCGCTCACTATGGTTTCCATGCCTTCGGGTAATGTGTTTATAAAGTCACCAAGTTCTGCGGTTTCGATTGCTCTTTTCATCAATTCGTCCGTAACCAATTCGTTGAAGGCAATGTTTTCACGCAAACTCATACTGAAAATGACACTATCCTGAAATACAAATCCGATTTGATGCTGGAAAGTTTCTTTATTGTAATCGTTTATATCAATTCCGTCGAATAGTATTGATCCACTGTCGGGCTTAATAAGGCTGGTGAGCAGATACAATAGTTGTGTTTTACCTGCGGCAGTGGGTCCGATAATAGCTGTTCGCGTTCCTGGTTTTATGGTAAGTGATATATTTTTCAGCACGGGCTTTTCGCCATAATTTACCACAATGTTTTGCATTTGTATATTTCCTTTCAGCGGAGTGTCCACCGTACCTGTGTCGCGAGTTTCGGGTGCATCCATTACTTCGCGGATACGGCCATAGGCTACCGAAGCCTGAGCTATAAAGTTACCTATAAACCCAATGACCATGATGGGAAAAATAAGTATAACCAGATACGAGCTAAAAGCTGCAAAATCGCCCAACGACATTCGCCCGCTTATCACAAAATGTCCACCCAGTGCCAAAATAACCAGTGAAGCCATATTGCTGACAAATACAACTATGGGTATCAATGTGGCAAATAGACGAAGTATAGACATACCCAGATTGCGGGCCTGTGTATTGGCATCCATAAACTTGCTGTATTCCGTGGTCTGTGAGTTCAATACACGTACAAGCGCAGCTCCCAGAATACTTTCATTGATAATCTTATTGAGTCTGTCCACTACCTCCCGGCTTTTTTTGAACATGCTGGTCAGTTTTCGAAACACCACCATAAAAGCACCGATAATGATTGGAATGATGATTAAAACAGCCAATGCAAGTTGCCAGTCTATGGAGATAAGCAGGGCACTGGCTCCGATAACGATAAACAAAGACGAAGCCAACGATACCACTGCCATGGAAACGAACATCTTTACCGAATCCATATCGGATGTAAGGTTAGTAAGTAGTTTCGACGGGTTGGATTGTAAGATAAAAGCGTAGCTCTGACGGGAAATCTTATCGGAAAGCTTGGTGCGTAAATCACGCGCTACGCGTTCCGAAGCGTAGGTTTGTAAAATGCCTTGCAGAAATGTAAATATGAAAATAATCAACGCTGCAACCAGAAATTCGAGAATGATTCTTTGATAGTTGAAAGCTCCTTTCGAAAAATCGTCGATACTGTGCGAGATAAGCTTCGGTATAACAAGATTGACCGCATTGCTTAGTAAAGCAAATGCGATCAATCCGAAAATCATTAATTTGTAAGGTTTGAGTACCTCGAAAATATTAGCTTTGCCGGGTTTTCCCCCCGTTTTTTGTTTTGTATTATCGTTTGTCATTTTGTATACAATCGTTTTTTTGCCCAGGTTGTTTTGTTGTAAAGATAAATTAACTACAATAAGGTCTCATAGTTACTTTTTTGAACCTGCAAAGTTACAACCAACAAAATCTAATACGTTCTTTATAAATCCTAAAATATCAGGATGCCACGTAAAATGGTTTAAAAATATAAGCCTATTTATAATCCATCATATATCGTCGTAGCCCTGGTTACAGAATAAGCAGCAAAATAGCCGTGCGGACTTGCTTTACCATTGGCCGGCAGAACTTGTATTATATTCGTGCGAATATTCGCCGGCTGTCCCCCGAACAGTGGATTTCTTCCCCAAAATTCATCTTGTGCTTCCTGAATAAAGTCCATATAATCTTTGGTGATGCCACATAATTCCAGTGTCACCTTATCGCCTTGTTGTAATTTTTCATCTTGCTTGCTGTCGGTGAAATAAATAAAAGTTTCATCAATCATATATTTTCCATTAAAGAACTCATCATTCGTTATTCCCCATTCCTGAATACTATCCGTAACGGATTTACCATTCTTATAGTCGCGAACCAGATAATAGTTTTTCTCAGCGGGAGGATCCTGCATCCAGATTTTTACGGCATGCATATCTTTCTGAAAAATATGTTCTTTTTTTACGTCTATACTGTCAATATGAGCCACAGAATTAAGAGGGCATGATGCTGTGTAGCGTTCATTCACTCCGTCGCCGTTCATATCTATATTATCAATAGTGAGTGTATAAGTTCGTCCCACTACTCCATAGTAATTTGCCGGAGTCTGATAGGTACCTTTGTTTGAAGTTGCTTCGGTCAGTGTAATCGTATTTTGTCCATCACTGAGAGTGACCACTGCTCCTGAAACTCCTTCGGCAGCTGCATTTGAAAAATAATCGGCTGTCTTTTTCAATAGAATGCTGTGAGCCATCGTATCTGTAGTGATGGCTCCATCGACCACGAGCTCGGGTGAAGTTCCTTTTAGATTTATATTAATGTCGGTAGTACAAGCCGTAAACAGACTTACTACGAATAAAACGAATATATTATAGCTAAATTTCATCTTGCTTAGAATTTAAAATTATAGGTAATAGAAGGAACAAAAGTAAACAAGTAGGTCATTTCGGCTTTGGTTTTGTAAGCCGTATCCTGATCATCTACAAAATTGATGGCCCATGCATTTTTATGGCCGTACACATTATAAACTGAGAAATTCCATTCTCCCGTCCATGCACGTTTCTTTTTGGCCTTAGGTTTCCATGTCAGCGAAACATCAAGCCGATGGTAGTCGGGCATACGATATTCGTTTCGTTTTGAATAAACAGGCAGAATAACGTTTCCTACTTCCATTCGGGCTATGGGATAAGTTATTGGTTGGCCTGTAGCATATATAAAATTTGCTCCAAATGAGATGCGATCGTTTAGTTCGTAGTTGCCTACTATGTAAATGGTGCTCGGACGGTCGTAGGGAGCCAGATAAGTTTCGTTGTTGTTTATACCTTGAATAGTTCGCTCGGCTCGCGAGTACGTATAACTGATCCATCCTGTAAGTTTGCCTTCATTTTTTTGAATTTGAAACTCCGCACCGTAAGATCTGGAATTCCCGAATCGCAATTCTCCATCCAATTTCTTGTTGAGCAATAACTGCGCATGATCGCGGAAGTCAATGGTGTTTTGCATGTCTTTGTAAAATACTTCTACCGATCCTTCCAGTTGGTTATTCAAAAAATTGCGAAAATAACCTACAGCATATTGATCGCAGGTTTGCGGCTTAATGTTTTTTCCGGCGGTAAACCATAAATCGAGTGGAGTTCCGGCGGTAGAATTGGATGCCATTTGTAAAAACTGGTTGGTACGCGCATAACTGGCTTTTACCGACGATTGTTTGTCCAGTAAGTAATTTATTCCCAGGCGTGGTGACAGGCGGTAAAATGTTTTAATCACCTGTCCTGATTTGTAAACAGTTGAATCAATGGCATTGTAATTACTATCGTAGTTGTACACCGTACCGCTACCAATACTCGAAAAACCAGTAAGACGCAATCCGGCTTTTACCGATAGTCGTTTCGAAGCCTGATATTCGTCCGAGATATACAGTGCATGTTCAAAAGCATTAATATCGGCCAATACATAATTGTCGTAGCTGGTTGCTCCTCCTGAGGAGGTAACCGTACCGGGTTTTAGCTTGTGCAATACGGCATTGTAGCCAAACTTCATAGTGTTTTCAGGAGTTATATAATAAGAAAAGTCGGCCTTTACACTCATGTCTTGCATATTGTATTTCCAGTCGAAGTTACTATTGTCAGACATGGTCGATTGCAATCCATAATTGTAACGACTGTAGTTTAATGAAAAGTTACTGAATAGTTTTTGCGAAAAGAGGTGATTCCAACGCCCCGTAACGGTGGCATTCCCAAAATTAAAACCGGCATCGGCATTTTTAAAAACATCTTGTCCGAGGTAACCGGAAAGAAATATCCGGTTATTATCATCAATACGGTGGTTTATTTTGGCATTGAAATCGTAGAAATAAAGCTGATTTTTGTTTATATCCGGATCCGAAGACAATTTCAGAAACAAGTCGGCGTACGTACGGCGTGCCGAAACAATAAACGAGGTTTTGTCTGACCCAATAGGTCCTTCGAGTGTAAGACGACTTGATATCAGACCAATTCCACCACTTCCCGATATTTTCTTTGAGTTACCATCCCGCATCTGAATGTCAAGAAGCGACGATAGTCGTCCATCGTAAGCAGCTGGAATATCTCCTTTGTAAAGAGTCATATTTTTAATAGCATCGTTATTAAAAACAGAGAAAAATCCCATCATGTGCGAAGCGTTATAGATAGTAGCTTCATCAAGTACAATCAGGTTTTGATCAATTCCTCCTCCACGGACACTGAAGCTGGATGTTCCTTCGCCTGCCGAAACGACTCCGGGCAAGAGCTGTACAGCTTTTAATAAATCAACTTCACCCATCAGTGCCGGCATCTTTCGGATAGTGGCTATAGACACCTGCTGCGAACTCATCCGGTTCATGGTTATGTTGGCATCTTTCCGTTGCGACGAAACCACTACTTCTTTTATTTCATTTGCAGCTGTTTTAAGTTCCAAATCCAGCTTAACAGGTTGATTTAAATTTATTTTCTTTGAAATAGTTTCATAACCTACATACGAAACCTCAATGGTATACTCGCCTTTGGGGACGCTGACCGAATAAAATCCATAACTATTGGTTACCGATCCTCTTTTAAGCTCTTTAATCGAAACTGTTACACCTATCAGTGCCTCTCCGTTAGCTTCATCTTTAATGTTTCCACTCAAACTGATCCTTTCTGGTGGCAAAACGGCAAAAGCGCTTGTAAGGAATGAGAGAAGTGCAAAAGATAAAATCACTTTTCGTAAATTCATAATTTGTTGTTTAAAATGTTTTGTTTTTGATGTAAAATGTTCTTTTAATATTTATATTAATTTCACGTGCAATTCTAAGACAACATCATAAGAAAATACCCCTACTAAAAAAATAAAAATATTTTTTTAGTACAACTGCACAAAGATACCCTGTTCCAGATTTGCTTTCATATGAAATGTGATGAATCGTCTATTTCACCGAATGAACTTCCCGGAAATGAGCCTGTAATGTTTTTTCGGACTTTTTAATTTGGCATGTCGACTAATAGCAGAAACTAAAAAATGAAACTTCCGAGAACAAAGAATAAATGTCAGAAAAGAAAAAACTGATTTCTGTTTCTTTGATTACCGGAGCTTCTTCGTCATCTGGAATGTATAATATAAGCATTTTAATTTTATAGTGTTTTATGTATTTTCAGCATATCGTTTGCTGATTTCTATTAATTGCCTGACTTATCCATCTTCATCTGTCTTAAATTAATTCAATGATAATAATTTGAATCAGGGTATAATAGTTTAGTGATCTATGTAACTATGCCACAAAGAAACGAACTATTTTTCATTTGACAAAACAAAAGTTGTATTTTGTTTGAAAATAGTTTCGATGCTAGCCATATAGGGAATACATATCTATAGAAAATGAAAACAGATACCACCAATTCCCTGTAGGGAATAAATCTGGAAAAATGTGCATGTCCTACTGACAATAGATATGCATATCTCTTTATTCTATGGATATGTAAGTTTTACGGACTATTTTTCAACTACTGATTCGCATTAATAATATGAATGCTTTAAATAAGACTTGATTGGTATTAATCAAAAGCGTGATACAAAAGTAAGTAGGAATAGGGTGTACTGACAACTATAAATCGATAAACAGGTTCATTTTCCCGACGAATGAAAGTTAAGTGTCGTTTAACTCATTAAAAAGTTTTGTTTAGACCAAAATATAAGTTGCGATATCTATACAGACTCTCAAATTTTATTGGTGAAACAGACTTTATTTGATTTTGAATTAGACTAAGACTATTATTTGATTTGTCATAAATCTATTTTGTTTTGTTGTTCAGTATATTTTTTAAAGCTATTCAGAATGCCCTGCCATCCTCCGCGTTGCAATTCAACAGGGTTCTCACCTTCGGGTTCAAAGGTTTCTACAATGGAAGTTTTATCATTCAACGTGCTGAATTCAACTTTCACTCTTCGCCCATCGGTAAGTGTGTAAATAATCAATTCATGCTTGAGTATCTTATTATATGTCCCTTCAAAATCAAAGCCAAAGCTTCCATCTTTTGCTTCCATTCTAAAGCTGAACTTTCGGCACACACGCAGATCATTCTCAGCCAGGATGGTATGCCATGTGTCGGAAGCAGCATTCCATTTTAAAATATCTTCGGGTGTTGTCCAACATTTCCATACTGTCTCTATCGGTGCATCAATCGTTGTTTGCACTGTAATGGTCATTTCTTCTTTCATGAACATTTTTTATTTTGCAGTACAATTAAACATCCATTGTATTCCGAATTTGTCGGTACAGGTGCCATAGTATGCACCCCAAAACATGTTTTGAAGTTCCATTTCAACTTTGCCACCCTGAGAAAGAGCTTTAAAAAGCCGTTTGGTTTCATCCCTACTATCCGGATCCAGCACAATATAAAAATTGTTTCCTATATTTACTTTATGTCCCATCGATTCCGGTGCATCGCTTCCCATTAAGATGTGTTCACCCAAAATAGGCAATTCTATATGCATAATCAGATTTTTATCTTCATCCGCCACAGATGGCATACCTTCGGTGGGCAGAAAATCACCAAACCGACCGATACCACCTCCACTAAATTCGCCACCAAAAACAGATTTATAATAATTGAATGCTTCCTCCGTATTGCGGGGAAAGTTCAGATATGTACTTATTTTTCCCATAATAATTGTATTTAAATAAATTGGTATAGGCGTTTAGACCGCCCTATTTAATTTGTTGATTGTAAACGTATAGGTTCTTTTAAAACCATCTTTCTTATGAGTAAATCGAAGATTGTC
>Ga0209540_10000533_pt1 | contig 35310 bp, 36 predicted proteins | sample BarGraIncu01121A_FD_184501 | JGI IMG/M metagenome (GOLD analysis project Ga0209540, IMG submission 184501) | Arctic peat soil microbial communities from Barrow, Alaska - Barrow Graham LP Incubations 011-21A (SPAdes) (version 2) | ecosystem: Environmental > Terrestrial > Soil > Wetlands > Peat... | reverse complement strand
GGAAAATCCCGAACTAGATGGTATCACTGGCTACGTCGCAGAAAGTGGAGAGACGAAGTGGGCACTCGATACCGCAACCGAGCTCGGCATCAAAGTTCCCGCCATTCAGGCAGCGTTTGATGTCCGCGTCGCGTCTCAACATGGCGAAGTTAATTTCGCGACCAAGATCGTTGCTGCTCAGCGCAACAAATTTGGTGGCCACAACCTCAATGGAAAAGGACGAGCGTGAACGAAAACACATCAAATCCGCTTCTATTAGTCATCTTTGGTATCTCTGGTGACCTCGCGCACCGCAAACTCATGCCGGCGCTCGCGTCACTCTTCGCCAACGGTCACTTGCCGGATAGCTTCAGTATTGTCGGTGTGAGCCGAAGGAAAGACTATACGGTCGACTCACTTTTCGATGATTTCTCGAGGTTTCTCCCAGAGCCATCTGGTGGCCATGTCGACCTCGAGGCACTCAAATCCCATTGTTCGATCATCTCCAATAATCAAGAATCGGCCGATGACTTCAAGCTAATGCGCAAAGACCTCGAGGAAGAATCTCGGTCACTCGGTCAAAATACTCTTCGAATCTACTATCTATCTGTACCAGCGCAGGCATTTATCTCGACCGTTAAACTCCTTGGTGAAACTGGACATCAAAAGCCATTCGCCTATGAATCGACGAATCCTCGCATCTTAGTCGAAAAACCATTCGGTTATGACACAGAGTCAGCTAAAGAGCTCATTGAGGCCACCGAAAGCGCCTTTGAGACCCCTGAAATCTATCGTATCGACCACTATCTAGCCAAAGAAACCGCCCAGAACCTCTTGGCGTTTCGCGCCCACAACCCGATGTTTGAGTCGATTTGGAATGCAAACCATATCGATCACATCACCGTGGGCGCCTATGAACAAATCGGCGTCGAAGGCAGGGCGGTATTTTACGAGAAGACTGGTGCGCTTCGCGACCTAATCCAAAGTCATTTACTGCAACTCCTCGCTCTCGTGACGATGGAACAACCTCGGACACTCACGAGCAATGAGATTCACATGCTCAAGCTGGAGCTCATGAAATCGATCTTGGCCGTACGACCGGAGGACGCTATTCGGGGCCAATACGAGGGCTACCGCGAAGAGATCCATAATGTCGACTCATCGGTCGAGACTTTTGCGAAATTGACGCTTTCGATCAATAACGAACGCTGGCAGGGCACACCCATAACGATTGAAACTGGTAAGGGTTTGAATGAAAAAACGACCTTCGTGTGTCTTCATTTCCGAGAGACTCATGATGAGGGTGACAATACACTGACATTCAACATCCAACCAAAAGAAGGCATTACAATCACATTGCAGGCGAAAAAGCCTGGTCTCGATAATGAAACAGAGATGGTTGATATGACGTTTGGCTACGAAGATTCGTTCAAGGCCTATGTCTCGGAAGCATATGAACGCGTAATTATGGATGCAATCAAAGGCGACCAATCACTGTTCGCTTCGAGCGCCGAAGTCATGGAATCATGGCGAATCATCGAACCGGCTATCGACGCCTGGCGCAAGGACGGGCAGGGTCTCAAGCTCTACCCATTCGGCTCATCAGCCGATTCACTCTAATCGATCCGAAAAACGAATACTCCCACCGATATGATGGGAGTATTTTTGTGAGCTAGATCGAAAGTCTACAGTTGACCGACTGCGCGTCGACTAGCTGCAAAGTAGTACAGAGCTGAAGTAAGGGCACCAAGGCCGAGGCTTCCGCCGAGCGCCTCACCGATACCGGTGTGGGGAAGTACGGGAACAACTGGTGGAGCGGCACACTTGCTGAAATCTGTAGTGTAGTCACTTGTGACTTCACTCGGATACAGTGAAACTGTAGCCCTGTCGCTGATGCGGCAATATGGAGTCTTCGTACATTCAGGACTACCGACTGGGAAAGTCTCTTTGCCAGGAACTGTACACATTTCGGGTTGAATCGAAATCTGCTTGACGCAGGCATCGCCGACAACCACTTTATTCTCACCGTTGACTGTCACGAGGACACTCGCGCGAATCGTGTAGGCACCCTCTTTGGCGTAGTTATGGTCGAGAACTGGGCCAGTTTGGGTCTCAGTTGAGCCATCACCCCAGTCATATCCGTAACCGGTCACGGTTGCACCATTTGTCGCTGTTGAGGCGACGGTAGCGCGTATTGATGTGCGAGTCAGACTCTGAATCGTCAAGGCGTCACAGGTGTAGACTGGTTGTGGAACTGGTGGTTTCGGAACGGGTGTGGCATAGATCGGGTTACCACAAGAGTTGAGGATCGCGCCGATAAATTGACCATTGCCGTCGAAGAAGATGATCGCATTGAGCTGGCTCGGTACAAAAGATTTCTGCGACGAGTGCTCATAGAACGTCTTACCAGAAATCGTTACTTTATTATCGCCAGAATAACCGAGGCGACCGACGGTGCCGGCATCTGTTGCCACGACTTCGCCGTTATAAATAACCCGGCCGTCTTTCATCACGACACCGGCTTTGCCAGAGTTACCCGTGAGTTGGCTCGTCGGAATTCCGTAATGTGCGTATACCGCCGGCAAATCGCCCGGCGCATTCGCGCTGACTTTCGCCGCGAGATCTGATCCGTCGCTAAAGCCACACTTGATAACAGCGCCACTTGTACAGTCTGGGGCAGAACCCACAGCCTTTGAATTGTCGCCAGTGAAGAGATTAAACCCAACGAATGCTAATACTGCAACGATGAGTCCAGCCAAAATAGCCTTTATCTTAGTCATATAATGCCTCCTTGCACCTCATGTCCCAATGATATACTCTCAGTATGGTATCTTGTTTACGTTTTGTCAACACTTCTATGTAGTATATGGCCGTTATGCTTACATCTTTTGCGACGTCTGGTATACTAGGTTTATGAAATCGTTACACCTGTCTCGTCCGCACGCGATTATGATGGTAGGTTATCCGGGAAGCGGCAAGAGCTTCTTTGCGGAGCGCTTCGCCGATATGTTCAATGCGCCCTATATCGACGCACTGACACTGACCTCATATGCAAAAGATGTCCCATCAGCTATGAAGATTATTACAAGCTTTGCCGCCGAGGTGGCGAAGACTGGTCATACGTTTGTCTATGAAGGCGATACCGACACGCGCGAGCTCCGTACGGAATTCGTCAAATGGTCAAAATCATACGGCTTTGAACCTCTCATTGTCTGGGTACAAGTCGAGAAAGATTCCGCCAAAACACGCTCACTTAAGAAAAACACCCTCACCGGTTCAGCATTTGACGATGTAGTCGCGAAGTTTCAAGCTCCCACCGATGCCGAAAAAGCAATTGTCATCAGTGGCAAACACACGTATGCATCTCAGGCGAAGACCGTTCTCTCATACCTCAGCAAATCTGGTCGCCTCGTGACAAAACCCGTCACGGTTCCAGATCGACCGGCGACCCCTCAGATCGTGCGCTCGATTATTATTCGTTAATATGACATCTTTCATTGATTCTGAATTTGGCGATATCACCGTCTCAAAACGGGTTGGGGCGCGCTATATCCGCGCCAGAGTCGGTACCGATGGACGGCTCGCCATCACCATGCCACGATTTACGCCCCTGTTAGTCGCGAAAAACTTTGTGTCAAATGAGAGAACGAAACTACGCGGCCTGCTCACCAGCCAAACTCCGGTCATGATATACCAACACGGACAACAAGTGGGCAAGAGCCACCGCATCGCCGTCGTCCCGACCGGTCTCATCCGGACGCCGAACGCAAAAATCGTCAAACAATCCATTATCTTGACCGTTCCACATGACACTAATATAGAGTCAGCACCGATTCAACGGCTACTCAGAGATAACGTCATCACCGCGCTCCGCAAAGAGGCCAAGGCCTATCTTCCGCGCCGCCTAAAGGAACTCGCGGCGAGAAATGGTTTCACCTACGAACGCGTCCGATTTTCACATGCCGGTAGCCGCTGGGGAAGCTGTAGTTCGACTGGTACGATCAGTCTCAATATCGCCCTGATGAAAGTAGCCGACGAGCTTATCGACTATGTCCTCATTCACGAGCTCACACACACGCGCAATATGAACCATAGTCCTGAGTTTTGGAAAGAGGTCGAAGGCCTCGATCCGGCCTACAAACTTCACCGCAAACAAATGAAGCTCCATACCCCGACCATATAGCTTTTGCTTTTCCGTTAATGATCAGTATAATGAGAGGTAATGAAACGGGGTGGAATAGTTCAATCGCATTGGCAAGTTACCCTTGTGACGTGCCTGACGCTGGGCGTACCAGTCCTCTATACTATTTTGCTACTCATGTCACCTCCTGATTCGGACTTCACGATGACCACCCTGTTTGTCGTCGCCTGGCTCGCGATCGCAATCCTTCACATCTTTTTCATCTCACACACGCGTCGCACAGATATGTTACGACTGGCTCGAAATGAAAAGAATGCCGAACTCCAGCATGACCGCATGATGACTATCGTCAATAACCTTGCAGATGCCATCATCGTGACTGATCGTAATGGTATTGTTCAGATCAACAACGCCGCCAGCCTCGTGCTGCTCGATACGAACGTGTCGGTCGTCGGCAAATCTATCGACGAAGTTGCAGACCTCTCGGTAGGGGACAGCCACGAACCATTCAAGCTAAAAAGTGAATTGAAACGCGCACACGGCGTGGTATCTCGCGACGATATCGACCTCCTACTCAGCGACGAACACCTTCATCTCAGTGTAATCTTTTCTCCGATCAGGAGTACCGACAGCGCATCGACGAAAGACCACAGTGAAGGCTATATCATCATCATGCGCGATATTACGCGGGCAAAGAGCCTCGAGGAAGAGCGCGACGAATTCATCTCTGTAGTTAGCCACGAGCTACGCACCCCGATCACCATCGCCGAAGGTTCATTATCGAACCTCCAGCTCATGCTGGACAGGGGCGTGTCGTCGCCTGACGCGCTCCATTCCGGTGTCACGATGGCCCATGATCAAGTCGTGTTCCTGGCGTCGATGATCAACGACCTCTCGACACTCTCGCGTGCTGAGCGTGGTGTCGCTGACGATACCACCGAGATCGCCATCGAACCCTTCATCCATGACCTCTTCAACCAGTACCAGCCAGAGGCCATCAAGAAGAGTCTCCAGCTCAACCTCGATATTGACCCCAGCCTCGGGTCGGTGATGGCGAGCGAACTCTATCTCCATGAGTTATTGCAAAACTTCGTCACCAATTCGCTCAAATACACCAAAGAAGGATCAGTCACCATCTGCGTCAAGAAACGCGGCGAAAACCTCGACTTTTCCGTTCGCGATACCGGCATCGGTATCTCAAAAGCCGACCAAAAGCACCTATTCGAAAAGTTCTTCCGCAGCGAAGACTACCGTACTCGCGAGACGGGTGGCACGGGACTTGGCCTCTATGTCGCCGCCAAACTTTCCCGCAAGCTTCATACACAGATCACCATCGAAAGTCATCTCAATCACGGTTCGACGTTCGGGTTCTCATTACCGCGCAAATAATACGTGACACAACCGGCCCACCCCACGAACCTTGCATTTTCTTTCTGATCGAACTATACTAGTACTTGACAGTCTGCCTAAGCAGACTATTTTTAGTGGATAGAAGGGATAACGAGTGGCAAAAGCTTCAGATGACGCACCGCGCATCACCCGCATCATAGCTGGTGGCGGTAAGAAAATAACTACAAAGACCTCAGCTCCGAGCGAGAAAAAACCCGCCCGTGCTCCGAAAGAAAAAGGTGACCGAACGAATGTCTTGAGGGCAGTCGGTGGCTACCTCAAGGGTTCATGGTACGAGCTTCGCGCTGTTCGCTGGCCCGACCGCAAAAATACCTGGAAGATGACTGGCGCGCTCATTGTCTTTACGCTTGGTTTCGCAGTCCTTATCCTCATCATCGACGCAGGATTTCAATATATATTTAACGTATTACTAGGGAAATAATTATTATGTCAGCAAAAAATCGTTACGATTCAACACGACAATGGTACGCCGTCCACACTTACTCGGGCTACGAGGAAAAGGTCGCCGACAGCATCAAGCAGCGTTCACAAGCGGTCGATATGGCCGACAAGATTTTCGACGTCATGGTGCCAAAAGAGAAGCAAATTCAGATCAAAAACGGCAAACGTAAGGTCGTCGATGCCAAAATCTTCCAGGGCTACGTGCTCGTCGAGATGAAACTTACTGATGAGACATGGTACATTGTCCGTAACACCCCAGGGGTCACCGGATTCGTCGGAAGCGGTACCGAGCCGACTCCTGTATCAGAGCCCGAGATTGTCAAGATCAAGAAACGTATGGGCGTCGAAGATCCAAAGCACCAGATCGACTTCAAATCAGGCGAAGTCGTCAACATCGTCGATGGTCCATTCAAGGGCTTCGATGGCGCTGTCAGCGAAATCGACAACGTCAAGGGTAAACTCAAGGTCATGGTCAGCATGTTCGGCCGCGACACACCCGTCGAGCTCGACGCACTTCAAGTCAAGAAGGTTTAGTATGGGTCCGCGGATTACTGAGTATGTGAAGACAAAAGCAGTCGACCAAGCAATTGTGCACGACAAGTTTGACCTTAGCCCACTCCAGTTACTTCAATCCAGAGAATGGCGTGAGCGTTCCCTTGTTGCTGTCGGTGCGTCTCTAGCACAGCTTAGCTGTAGGGGTATGATCTACACAGCACGCGGAGATATCGGTAGCGGTCTTCAAGACCTAGGAACACCACGGGTAATTATTACTGAGCGAAATGGGGAACTTACGGGTGTGACAGCACCGGAACATCATGGCGAGGAACTTGCATATTTGTCTTCATTCCCTGTGACTGCTGAATCTGCTTGATATTTAGTCATCAATCGGTTATAATCATCTCTGTTACGCACTAAATATTGCTTCAAATTATATTTAGTATGCCCAAAAGATTAGAGAGCAGGGCACTCTCGAGAAGGAAATACTATGGCAAAGAAAGTTATTGGAAACCTCAAACTTCGTATTCCAGCCGGCCGCGCAACGGCAGGCCCTCCAGTAGGTAGCACCCTCGGTCAATGGGGCCTCAACATGATGGATTTTCTAAATCCATTCAATGAAGGAACCAAAGCCGACATCGGCAAGGACGTCATCGTCCACATCAAGGTCTACGAAGACCGCACATTCACCTGGAAGAGCCTCGGCCAGCCAGTTGATGACGCGATTCGCACCAAGATCGGTATCAAGAAGGGCTCAGGTCGTCCTCACGCTGAAAAAGTCGGTAAGATCACTCGTAAGCAACTCGAAGAGATTGCAACCGAGAAGATGAGCCAGCTCAACGCGATCGACATGGACGGTGCGGTCAAGGTTATCGCTGGTACTGCTCGCAGTATGGGCGTCGAAGTCGTCGACTAATTCTACGAATCAAAAAGAATACACGTCCTGCGAATAGGACGTGTTTTTTGATTATGAGAACACGGGCGCTAGATAGTCCTCAACAGATAGGGTATAATCATCCCTATGTCGGGGTGTGGCGCAGCTCGGTAGCGCGCACCGTTCGGGACGGTGAGGTCGTGTGTTCGAATCACATCACCCCGACCAAGCAGGAAATTGCCCTCTAAGGGGCTTTTTTTGTTATCATAAAGATATGCGTAAGCGGATTCCGTGGCCAGAGTATAAGCATATGGCTCTTTATATGTTCGCATTTTTACTGATGTCGTTAGGCTCGCTTTTCCTGGCATATACGAACTGGTCAGTCGCAAATCAAGTTCGCGCAAACTCCGCGAAGGTGACGGCCGACAAAGCTCAAATTGCGAATTACATCAAGATTAGCACCGCCAAACGTGCCGAAGCCGACGCAAAAGCCAAGATGGCGGCCGAGGTCAAAGCCCAGGCCGAAACCGAGGCCAAGGTTGCCGCCGCGGAGGCCGCAAAGATCACCGAAGCCCCTCAAAGTACCTGTGGGATAAAAGATGCCAGCTCTATCACAGTGATCGTCAACAAAAAGCACTGTTTCAGCCCGCTCACATGGGCGCCAAGCGATCTAACGTCGCTGAATGGGTTCCTCTTGCGCAAAGAAGCCGTCGAGCACATGCAGCCGATGATGGCCGCATCGGTCGCCGCAGGCAATAATTTTGAACTTTCCAGCGCCTATCGCTCGTACTCAGACCAAGTCACCACCTACAACACTTGGGTCGCCGTCAATGGCAGCACAACCGCCGCTGATACCGTCAGCGCTCGCCCAGGCTACAGCGAGCACCAGACAGGCCTGGCCGCCGACCTAAAGAACGGTAGCTGTGTCCTCGAATGTTTCTCAACGACGATGGCGTACACCTGGCTGCAGGCAAACGCTGCCGATTATGGATTTATCGAACGGTATCCGAGCGGTCTCTCCAGCATCACCGGATACGCTCCTGAAGCCTGGCACTGGCGCTACGTCGGTGTCGACATCGCAAAAGACATGAAATCAAAGGGTATCCAGACCCTCGAGCAATATTTCAACATCTCTGGTGGCACCTACTAGACTCACGTGTATTTTCCACTACGTTTATCTCTTGACGGCGCAGCTAATGCTCGGCGTATACTATGTACAGTCATGACGGTACTGGTTAACGCCTTTCCACTGTCAGACTAGCACAAAATCACTGTGTTCGGCCTAGCCGCACACTCACAATCACGACTTCAGGCGCCTTACGTGTTGCACTTGCCACAGACTCAAGCGCGATATAGCCTCGTCGTTCATACTCACCACGTCTGTGAAAAAACTATTAAGCGTAGGAGAGTATGCTATGAACAGTACCTTTCAAAACATAATTAACAGTCCAGTAGTAATCACGGCACTCGGTTTCGACCGCAGCTTGCACGCGTATCCGAAGCGAATGGAATGGCAGGGGAATACCTTTCATTTCATCGACTCAGGTATTCGTGTCCGTCGTGGGGAAAGTGGTGGTTGCACGCTCAACATGAGCGACGGCCAGCACAGCTTTTGCCTCCGCGAACTTGCGGGAGCCTGGACACTTCTCAGCGTCAGCTGAGACAAAAAAAGCCCCTTCACCGGGGCCTTTTTTGTTGCTTATGATTGCTGCGTGTGTAATTATCTGCGATTATAACTTTATGCATACCGCATGCATATCTCCGAATGGTACGCCGAGGAGATACTAACAATCAGGAGTCCTGATGGCTACGGAGGGTACGCCCGTTCCGTTCGAATTCAATAGCGACGATGAACTGTGGGCCGAACTAACTAAGCTCACACCTAAAGACCCGGCCATGCGTCAAGCCATCTTCTACGCCATGATCCGGTTCCGGCGCGACGAGAAGATACTCGAGGAGATAGCTGAAGCACTGCTGGACAGCAAGCGGAAGCCGACTCGACTCAGTGAGCTCAAGCGTGAAGATATCGCGCCACCTCGCTGGAAGCGATTGCTGTGGGCCTACGCTGGCATGGACGTCCCGTGTGTTATCAGCGACGACACCATGTCCTCGCTCGTGTGGGTCGTGAAGGCACTCCAGCTCAACTACTATTCGCTTGACGACCATAAGCTTGTCGTATCGGTGGAAGTGTATCTTTCACGATCTGGTAGGTGGTACGTCCTTCGTCGCTGTGGCGAAGAGGTCAGCCTGACCTACACCGAGTGGCAGAACACGCGTAAGCTGAAGAGACTCATCCGACAGCAAACTCCCAAGCTCAGTAACCTGGAGGTCGAGGCGGAGAACGGTATTGTTTTTACCGACCTGTCGTCGTCGCTACTGGAGATCTACGCGCAGCTAGTTCACCTCCAAGAGGAAGCTGACGAGTTACGCGAGAAGCGGCTCGAAGAAGGCAAGTACCTGACGGCTCTACACAAGAGCATACTGGGTTCCTTCAGGCACTGAGTCCCCCTACGGTTGAGCCTCGCTCCCGTAGGGGGCCCAACTAGAAATTATATATATCATAAATTGAAGAGGGGTCGCGGACGACCAGGGAAGAAAATCTCCCTAGGTGTCTCGCGACCCCTTGTCGCTTCCGCAACCCCTTTCAATCACCCAAACAGTCGCGCGAACAAGTCGCGAAGTCGCTGGATGAAGCCGTACCGTTCCGCTGGACCGACAGAGTCGTTCCAGTCGGGCTCGAACGCGCTCATCAGGAATCAGCCAGCACGATGGTCGTCTCCTCAGCGAGGTCGGTGACCTCACTCTGATGACGAGCCTTGAGCTTGCGGATCGCAATGACCGTCGCGAGACCTACCACTGTGACAATGAGAAGACAGGTCACTCCAAGTAGGAGTTGTCTGATCCCTTCATCGTCGAGTGCGAGGAAGATCGAGATTATTGTGAGCGGAGCCCACAGCAACCACGCGACGTTCTCACGACCGTTGTACCAGGCGCGCCAGACGGCGAGCCCGAACAGGATAGCGAGAGCGAAGAAAAGCGAGTGAATGGTGATCATTTCTGGCCACCTTTCCGTCTCCATTTCAGAAGACACCGGGGAAGGTTGATTGGGAAGGATCGCGCCTTGGTGGATTGCTCTACCTCAACGTGATACTTGCATTATAGCACTAGTGCTTGTATTTGTCAATACTGCTATGCTTATTTCCCTATAGACAACAGAGGCGGGGTGTGCTATATTACATTTCATACAAATCAATGTTGGGAGGCCGTGAAACGCCGTTTGTACCACAGAAAGGGTTTTAGCTATGGCTAAAAAAGCAGAGCTTCTCGAAGTAGCATCAAAACTCGGTCTCAAAGTGACCGCCAAGAGCACGATCGCCGAGATCGAAGCAGCCATCAAGGGTGCTGACAAGAAACCAGCCGACAAAGAAGTTGTCGCTGAACGCAAAGCCGATGTCGCCAAGGCCGGCAAGCGTAGCGCAAAAGCCACCGAGGAAGTCGAGGAAAAGGAAGAGAAAGAGGCTCGCAAAGAGGCTCATGACACGACACCTGTCGACCCAGCAGCCGTTGACGCTCGCAAGAAGGGCCCAGCACCACGTGTTCGCCCAATGATCGAGCGCCGCGGCAAAAACTACCAGAAGGTAGCCTCAAAAGTCGACGCGAAGACAGTTTATAACCTCAGCGACGCACTTAAGCTTGCAACTGAGACAAACCCATCGAAAATGGACGCTAGCGTCGAAGTTCACGTGCGCCTCGGTGTCGACCCACGCCAGGCTGACCAAAACGTCCGCGCAACGGTAGTCCTGCCAAACGGTACCGGCAAAGACATCCGTGTCGCCGTATTCGCCCCAGAAGCTGATGTCGCCAAGGCGAAAAAAGCTGGTGCAGTCATCGCCGGAGACGAAGATTTCCTAAAGACCCTCGAAAAGGGTGAGATCGCCTTTGACGTCCTCATCTCAACTCCTGCTTACATGCCGAAGCTCGGTAAGTACGCACGACTGCTTGGTCCAAAGGGCCTCATGCCAAATCCAAAGAGTGGTACAGTCGCTGCTGACGTCGAAAAAGCCGTCAAAGAAGCAAAGGCAGGCAAAGTCGAGTACCGTGTCGACAAGCAAGCCATCGTCCACCTTTCAATCGGTAAAGTTAGCTTCGGCGCCGAGAAACTCGAAGAGAACGCGAAAGCATTCTTCACAAGCCTCCAGAGCCAGAAGCCATCAAGCATCAAGGGTAGTTTCGTCAAGTCTACCGCCATCGCCACGACCATGGGCCCTGGCATCAAAGTCGAGAACCAAGTCAACTAAGACTTCTCGTCACTTCAACAAGCCGCCTCTTCAAAGGGGCGGTTTTATTGTTCGTTAATATCATACGCTTGGCTGCGGATGGTTCGGTGCTCCTGGAAATACCGGTACTGTATGCGCATTCTCGCTATTCCCCATACAAACAGATAACAAAACGCCGTTAAACCAATCATATCGATCGCCGTACTCGGCATGCGTGTGAGCCAGACCCTAACCAGGGGTTGCACGAGGTAAATCACCGTCACGATCCCAAGCACAAAGATACTTATACTTTGCAGGCAAATCCTGCCGTGTATATTAATCCGGTTGTTAGTATAGTCCCAGTAACGCATACCAAACTTTTCAAATAACACGCTGCCGCTGTATTCGATGATGCAAGAATATAAAATAGCCGCCGGAATGACAAAGTATAGCGCAGACTGCTCATTGAAGGTCAGTATGCTGGCGAGTGCACCCCAACCATAGAGCATATAGAACGGACCATGGTGAAAGCCGCGCTTTGCCCAGCGCCCCTCATAAATCCGTGTGTAAATCGTATCAAACAACCATCCAATGCAAGAGTAATACGTAAAGATAAAGATGTAGTACCAAAAGGTATGCATGAATAAACTGTAGCACAATCTCGAGTCGGTGTAGATGGGCGAGACTCTTGCGGTACGACGATTATTTAGTATTCGTCATCACGATAGACACATATCTGCTCGCGAAATGTTTCGCCACGCTCGATCATCTCGAGAGTGGCGCGCGTAGTAGGGAACAGTCGCTTCTTTGATAATAGGTCATCTACGTCCATCCACTGGCTAAAACCGCCATACCAACTGTGCGGTTCGCTCATCTTGTCCACATCTGCCACCATTACGGAGAAGAGCTTATCTTCAAGGATCTTCCCTCGTTCATCTTTGTCGATCACTCGAAACACCCCATGAACGCGAAACTCAGCACTGATACCGACTTGTTTCTCGAACTCACGGTGCGCCGAAATAACCGCCGGTACCCCGCGAAGCAGTGGTGCACTGGCAATCCCCCAAAACTGATTGTATGGTTCGCGATCACGTCGATGACCGATGATTCTCTTTCCGTAGCGCACTATCATGAGCATCGATGAGCGTGGCTGAGCAATTTCCGTGCCCCTCATATCGAGGTTGCTGGCGTACTCTTTGCCCTCTGCGGTTAGCTCATACAGACCATCCTCAGCTTTAATTACGTAGTGCTGAAGTTGGAGTTTCTTTATATGAAATTTGAAAATATCGCTTTCGACACCGGCAGCCCTCCGAAGCTCGGAGTAGCGGGCCCGTGTCGCATTGAGGAGCGACTGAAGCGCGATACTCTGTACGGCATGGATTTTTACTACTTTCATATCATGATTATAGCACCTCATCAAGGGAAGTAATTCGCCCTGGAAGTTGAATGTCTAAAGATAAATAATGGGTCTACAACAAACAAATTGGAGGGAACGCCGATGAAAATACGGTCTGAATTACAGTACCTAAACACAGGTGAACAGATATTAGAGGAGGGCGAGGATCGAGGCGATCGCACGGGTGTCGGTACCCGAGAGATCTTTGGACTCCCCCAGATGGTGCACGATCTAAGGGGAGATCTACCGATCCTCACGTCAAAAAAGATTCATCTCGGTTCCGTGGTCTCAGAGCTCGCCTGGATGCTCCATGGCGACACCAACCTTCGCTACCTGATCGAGCACAATAACTCGATCTGGAACGAATGGCCATTTGTTAATTACCTCGAGGAGACTGGCCAACGCATGCCAGAGCAAGGCTCGCCCGAATGGAAAGAAGCGATGGCCGGATATTTGGGTCAAATCACCGCCGATGACGCTTTTGCAGACGAATTTGGCGACCTTGGTCCGGTATATGGTCACCAATGGCGCGCCTGGCCAGGGGCAGACGGTCGCCCCATCGATCAAATCTCAACTGCTCAGCAAACGATTCGCGAAAATCCTATGTCACGCCGTATCATCGTCAATGCGTGGAACGTCGGCGACCTCAAGGCGATGGAGCGATCTGGCCTCCCGCCATGCCATACGTTGTTTCAGTTCAGTCCGTCGACACAGACAAGCCCAGAGACTGGCAAACCATATCTCGACATGAAGATGTACCAACGAAGTGCCGACTGGTTCCTGGGGGTTCCATTCAACATGGCCCAATATGCGATACTGTTGTCTTTGATGGCTCACACCACCGATCACGAACCGCGGTATTTCGTACACACCTTCGGCCACGCCCATATCTACAACAATCATTTTGAACAAATGAAGAAACAATTGGCGCGTCGAGATCAGCTATTTGATCCACCGACACTCAATATCAATCCCGACCTTACTGATATCACCGCATTTGAGCCAAGTGACCTCGAAATCGTCGGATACCAGTCACATTCCGGTATCAAAGCACCGGTCGCAATTTAACACATAAGGAGCAAGCAATATGTCCGAAAAACTGAAATTTGTCGCAATAGAAGGTGGAGACGGCTCAGGAAAGAAGACCCAGAGCAAACTACTGGTTGACTACCTAGAGGAACAAGGAAGACCTGTGCTGGAATCGTCATTTCCAAGATATGGCAAACACTCGGCGCGTACCGTCGAACAATACCTGAGAGGTGAATTTGGTGGCGTAAATGAAGTTGCGCCTGAGCTCGCCAGAGCCGCCTATGCAATCGATCGAGTAGCCGCGATGTTCGACATGAACGACTTCTTCGAGGCAAACCCCACGGGGATTATTGTCTCCGATCGATATGTCGCTTCAAATCTCGCCCATCAAGGGACGAAGATCGATGACCGAAAGGCTCGCGAAGAGTTCTACGCTGACTCGCTCGAACTTGAATATGGTGATTTACGCTTGCCGAAGCCAGACAAAAATATCGTACTACTCGCACCCACAGATATCGCACAACAAAATGTTGATACAAAAGCTACGAGGTCATATACCACCGCGACACGCGATATCCACGAGGCAGATGCGGGTCATCTTGATAAGGCGCTACGGAATTACCAAGAGATAACCGATCTCTACCCCGAAGAGTTTGTCGCTGTCTGGGCCATCGACAAGAAGACTCGATTAATGCGTCCAATCGATGACATACAGTCTGAAATTAGAGAGCATATCGGGGTATCGTGACGGAGAAGATCAATTAAGGAGTTGTGAACTATATCACAAAAACAAGCTCTAAATCTAGTGGCATAAGCACTTTAGGATATACTAGATATAGGGTGTATCGACCCATCACCGAATACGATGGCGGGCAGGAAAACCCCCGCGCGTCGTCTTCGACCTCAAGCGGCCTTCGGCAGAACTTCTCTCACCTGGATATGATCTCCGGGGCTAACTTCAGGAAACACCACGTTGCATACGGTAGTGCGTCCTTCAACCACACCCGGGCCAAAGATTTCTATGACGCGCGGATCACTCCATAAATTTTCATGATATGGTGGCATATGTGCGTTCGCTTTTGAATACGTACCCTCAATGACAGTTTTCATGCATGCATATTGATTTATATTTGTAACTATGCTATAATATATCTTTGGCATGATTACAAATGACCCCGTATCCACTCCATTAAACTGGGAATTACAGCTCAGACTGACGGCTAGCGAACGCGCAGCCGAGTTTTTGCGTGATTTTGGGCAAAACTACGCCACGCCAGCCGTGACAAAAGCGAGCGAGCTTCATGGCTCTTACCTGTCGGGCGAGCTAACTCCCGAACTGGCAAAAGAGCACTTAGTGGCGGCACCAGAAGAGTTTGACCAAGTCTGGGGCATTGTGACTGACTTTCCAGTGGTGTACGATTATCTCCAGCAAAATGCCCGGGTACTCGAACCCGAGCAGAACAAATGGGCCACCGAAGCACATATCAACGACACTGATAGTCTGTTGGGATTAGGTGAAAACATTAACCTCGAAACCATCTTAATCCAGTCTGTTCATGATCTAGCCATTATGGACGTATACGACGGGATGAGCGAGACGGCATACGACGCAATTGTTCGTTCGGAAAGTGTGTTCGCGCCACTCTGTGAAATCATTGGAATTGACGGCTTGGCGATGGCACTACGCAGCAAGGCGGAGTGTATTCGCTTGCGCAACAGTGGCAAAGAGCATTTCGTGAGCGAATCAGAGCGCACCGCACTGACGTACCAGAATACAAAAGGTGAGTTCGGCGAAATATTCCACCATCACGCCACGGGCATTTTACGCGCGATTATTGGCGGGTATACCCTAGAGCCGATACTTGGAACTGACTCAAAACACGGTATTGTCATAGAGGAAGGCTACAGCGACGAGAAAAGTCTGCGTATCATTGCGCGTCTAAAAAGCATTGGGGCACGTGCTGGTAAACTTGAGCGGAGCGCGGCCACGAACGATGGTATTATGGAGCCAAACATCGACGACATTGGCATTACGTTAATCTCGCAGGATGATGAACATTTGGCAAAATCATACGTTGAAGCCGCTCAAGCAATGCTAGCCTCCGAGCAAATTACCCCATGGCCCTCGTCAAGCAGAGATGAAGCCTTCCATATCGGGGGCTCACAAGCATTTATTGATACAATGCGGGACAGCCTAACGTTGGCATTTCCTGATAGCATACAATTATTTCAATTTGCGCCAAACGATTCGGGCTTTCACGTTGCTAAAATGACAGGGTATTATGAAAGCGATATGGGCTGCGCCCCATTTGAGGTCCAGCTATTAACCCAAGAAGGCCGCAAGGATTCTCGGGTTGGCCGAGCCGCGCATATCTTTTATAAAATCATGCGCAAACTCGGGCATAGATATACGCCCGGGCAGAGTGAAATCGACCGGCTTGCCGCACTGAATGCCCGTAAAGCCCACTTAGGCACCGACGGGCTGTGCCCAAGTAGCCAAGAACGACTAGTAGCCTTTGTGCAAGAACTTAACGCATAACTCATTGCATTTGCAGTTTGTATCTGTTACAATAGCAATAGACATTACCAAAGACAGTAGCGGGAGAAATCCGATAAGAATGCTACCGAGGGATGAAATCTCTTATAAGGTCTTTGGCGTGAGCCAGAGATTTTTGTAATGTCAGTAAGTTAACAATGTGGTCAACTAATTAACCAAAGATAAGGAACCCATATTTTATGGCAATTTCTAAGGACAAGAAACAAGCTTTGGTACGTGAAATGGACGAGCTATTCGCCACTGCAAAGGGAACAGCAATCGCGAAGTATCAGGGAATCAGCGTGGCTGATCTCCAACAACTCCGCAAAGCTGCTCGCGAAGCGGGCGTCGTCATTCGGGTTGTCAAAAACCGCCTCGTACGCGTCGCGATGAGCAATAGCAGCACCTACAAAGCTGCAGATACGTCTGCACTTATCGGTCAGCTGCTCTACGCTTTCAGCGATAGCGACGAAGTCATGCCAGCAAAAGTTCTCGATACGTTTGCAAAAACTCATCCTGAACTCGAGCTCATCGCAGGCTACAGCGGCGAAGGACTTGCCCAAAATGCAGCCGACGTCAAGGCACTGGCCGGTCTTCCATCGAAGAACCAGCTTATCGCCGAGGTTATCGCTCAACTGCTTTCACCGGTTCACGACATCACGAACGCGCTTTCAGGCAACCTGCACGCGCTTCTCGATGGCGTCGAAGCCAAAGCTACCGCGTAATTTTACGCACAAAATTTTACTAAACTAGAATCTACCGTCCAGGAATCGTCTTGGTGTTTGTTCTCAAAGGACTGTGACCTCTAATTGCGAAGCAAGAGAGGTCAGCCGAACGCACGGGCGCCTAAGCCCCGTAAAGTGCGCCTTTGAAATAAACACTGAGACGGTTCCGGCGATTGAAAGGATCTACCATTATGGCAGACGTAAAGAAACTTGCTCTTGAGCTTACAAAGCTCACAGTTCTCGAAGTAAACGAACTCAAAAACGTCCTCAAAGACGAATATGGCATTGAGCCTGCTGCAGCTGCTGTTGCAGTCGCTGCTGGCCCAGTCGCTGGCGCTGACGCTGAAGCTGACGTGAAGACAGAATTCACCGTCACCCTCAAAGACGGCGGTGCTCAGAAAGTTGCAGTCATCAAGGCTGTTAAAGAAATCACCGGCCTTGGCCTTGGTGAAGCAAAAGCTCTCGTCGACAACATCCCAAGTGTTATCCTCGAAAAAGCATCAAAAGACGACGCCGAGAAAGCCAAGAAGACCCTCGAAGAGGCTGGCGCTTCAGTCGAACTCGCGTAATACATTCACTACTACTTTGACCACATCAAAACTGCTCCAAAGGCACCCCTTCACGGGGGTGTTTTTGGTTGCAACGTAACCGTAGCAGGGACATACCACGACGAAAAGCCCGTTGTCCAGACCTAAATTCACAACAGTTTGGCGCTGACCCCTAAAATTTCTGTGGAAAATGCCTGCTCGTATTGACATTTCGCCCCAAGAACGGTATATATGGGGTAGTACTATTCAAAACAGACAAGGAATTGCGAGAAATGTCTGACCTACCAGAAAAACAAGTAAAACGACTAAAAAGCCTCCTCCAGGAAGCTGAAACAAATCTAGCCGCAGCAAAAGAGCTGCTTATTAGCATTATTGGTGACGACGGTTCTGTCCTGACGCCCACTAGCAGCCGCGAAGAAGTGACCGGCAAAGTCGTCGAAGGAGTCTTCGACGGCCAAGTCATGATCGGTCCGGACGGCAAAACCTACCCGGTACCCGCTAACTACGCCAGCAAGTCAAAACTTGTCGAAGGCGATATCCTGAAACTCACTATCGCCGATGACGGTGGATTTATCTACAAGCAAATCGGCCCAATCGCCCGAAAACAGATCATCGGCACACTCACGCAGCATGACGGCGCCTATTACGTCGAAGCCAGCGGTCGCGAATACCGCATCCTGCTCGCCAGTGTGACCTACTTCCGCGTCAACATCGGTGACCAAGTCACCATCATCGTTCCAGAAGACAGTCCTGACGCCACTTGGGCGGCTGTCGAAGCGGCGCTCTAGCTCAAGAGTATGCATACGAATAAGCCCGAGTTAATTCGGGCTTATTCTTTATATTGTGAGAATGTGCGCTAAATTTATTGTTCGATTGCGGGCCGGTAAACACTGCCGATCGCAGGAAGATCTGATACGATATCTTTTTCCTTCACGATCCGGTCTTGCAGGTCTTTTAAGTTCGCCTGCTCAATAAGTGCTCGCGCTTCAGCAATTGCAAGCTCAGCACGCATGTTAGCAACTTCGATTGGTGACTTGCCGGCATATTGGCAGGAAGAACATGCGGTTGCTCCTGCGACTTTGCGTAGATTCTTGAGGCCCCGAACCTTACTGCCGTACGCCCTCAAATCGGCCTGCCTATCTGTATATATGGGCTCACCCCCCATATCTTCGGTTTTTGGGCATTCAAGCTTTGGTCGAACACCGGCGCTCCCATAATTTATACCATTAATAGCCGCCAATGCTAATTTGTCACCAGATGAGCTATGGTCTACCTTAGAATAAACTCTTTCGGTATATTCAACAGACTTTAGCTGGCAAGCGTCAAAATTTTGCTGGCCTTGGGACGAAAAAATACTCATATACTATATTATAGCACTTCGTATGGTTTACGTCAATATTAACAGTCAAACTGTGTGGCGTTAGCTTCACAGCGAATACACAGCCACCCGCCGATTGGCCGCTCGATTCGACTCTGTGCCCAATACCTGGGCGAAAGTCCGGATTTTGAGCATAAAGCCGAATCGGCGGCCTTTTCGTATGCCATTTTTGTATATTTATTCACTGCATGATCTGCCATGACTTAGTATTATGGAACTATGGCAGAGAGGCCAAAGATATATACCCATGGTGGAATTACGTATCTTCATGAGAAATACGCCTCTTTAGGAGATATCATCTGGCATATACCCGACTCGTTCGGCGTCGCTGACGATACCGATTACGGATTCGAGGTACTTCGAGAGCGAACTTTGCGGTTTGGCGCAAAAGCTTATGAAGTGGCGGACATCCATGCGCGCATTTTGAACGCCGTTGTCGCCGAAAGCTCTGAGAATAGATACGAATTTGTCACACATGATCGGCTCTATCGCTTTCTAAATGCCTCGCGCGGCCAAGTTCGACCCCTTAATCCAACTTACGTGCACAGAGTGCTTGAAGCCTACGATGAACTCATGCTCGATGCAACCGGCACTGATGAACCTTTTTTTGAAACTGGTGAGCCTGGCACAGGCCACCCGATCCGACTACGCCTCAATCCGCGCATAGGAATTGAAGATAATCGCACACCTAGAGATTACGATCTGCCTTTTGACTAAAATCACAACACGCGAGCAATTTAATCTGGCGTACAATAGAGACAGGAAAAGGGGAGAAGGTGTCTCAAGCGTTATACCGTAAGTACCGTTCAAAGTCGCTTGACGAAATTGTGGGCCAGGATCATATCACTGGTATCTTGAAGCGTGCGATCGCCAATGGTAAGATCGCGCACGCGTATCTCCTCACCGGTCCTCGTGGCGTCGGCAAAACCTCGATCGCCCGCATCCTCGCGCACGAGATAAATAACCTCCCATACACTGACGACTCGACCAATCTTGATATTATCGAAATCGATGCGGCCAGCAATAACAGCGTCGAAGACATCCGCGATCTGCGCGAAAAAACCAGAATTGCTCCTGTAGCTGCCGCGAAAAAAGTTTATATCATCGACGAAGTCCACATGCTCAGCAAAGCTGCCTTCAACGCGCTGCTAAAAACCCTTGAGGAACCGCCAGAACACGTCGTATTTATCCTCGCGACGACCGATAGTGACAAACTGCCCGCGACCATCATCAGTCGCGTGCAACGATTTAATTTTCGCTCGATTAGTGAAGTCGATGCGATTCGTCACCTGACGGTAATCGCAAAAAAAGAGAAGATCTCGATCTCTGAAGATGCAATTGCTTTGATCGCCGCCCACGGACGCGGTAGCTTTCGCGATAGCATCAACCTGCTCGACCAACTTCAGAGCCTCACGGACGGAACAATTGAACGTGACGCCGTTGAATCTATCCTCGGGCTGGCCGAGCACGATACGATTCAAGCATTACTCGATGCCTACGATCAAGGAAATATTGCTGAGATCGTCTCCTTACTCGATGAGGCTGACGCACGAGGAATCCCCGCCCACGTCATCGCCGAGCAATTGATTCGAACCATCCGCCAAGCGATCGCCTCGACCCCACACTACCTACCACTACTCGATCGACTCCTCGACGTCACACGGTCGGCCTGGCCGCACGTCAAACTCCTGACGGCGCTGGCCGAGCTTGTCCCAAGTCTGACTGTAGAAACGATCCCTACGACGGCCAAGCCTCAACCGGTCGTTAAGCAAAAACCTGCCGACAAACCCGCGATTGTGCCGAAAGAGACGCTGAAGCCCGTCACTGAACCCGTTGTTGCGAAATCCCCCGTCAAACCCAAGCCAGCTCAATCAATTATTATCGATGACACGGTATGGAATGCTTTCTTGGCGGAGCTTAAATCAAAAGAGCATAATGGCGTCGTCGCGATTCTCGGCGGTTGCAATTATGCCAGCGACGGAACGACGCTCACTATCTACGCCGGCAGGAAATTTAACAAAACCAAGCTCGATAAGGATATAGCTGACCTCTCGGGCGCACTGGCTGCTATAGGAGTTGACGCAGAAATTGTCGTCGCCGCTGGCCAGAAACCACCAAAAGATAGCGAAACTGCCACAATAGTTGCTATGATGGGTGGTGGAGAAGAAATCAATGCCTGATAAAAAGACTGTCATGACCGGGAGAATTCCGCCGCAAAATCTCGATGCTGAGATGAGTCTACTGGGCGCGGTACTGATCGACGAGGAAGTACTCGCCGATATTACTGAACACGTCACCTCGAAAGATTTTTATGATGTTCGCCACCAAACTATTTATGGTGGCATGATGCGCCTCTATGAACACCACAAGCCAGTTGACCTATTGACGCTCACTGAAGAGCTAAAGAAAAAGAGCCAACTCGAGATGGTCGGTGGCTCGGCATATCTCACGGAACTCACAAATTATGTGCCAACCGCTGCGCATGCCGAAAGTTACGCTGAAATCGTGGCACAAAAAGCCGTCCGACGACGACTGATCAAGGCAAGTGGTGAAATCAGCGAGCTTGGCTTCAACGAAGACACCACAACCCAGGAATTGCTCGAAAGGGCAGAGGCGGAACTATTCAGCGTCTCCGACCAGTCGCTCAAACAAGATCTCGTCTCGATCGAAAGCATCTTGACTGAGAGTTTCGACCGTATCGAGGAATTGCACCGCAACAAAGGCGCCTTGCGCGGTATCCGCACTGGCTATAAAGATCTCGATACGATGACTGCTGGATTGCAGCGAAGCGACCTCATCATCCTTGCCGCCCGTCCATCGATGGGTAAGACGACTCTCGTCACGAACCTCGCCTATAACGTCGCCACGATCGCGAAATTGCCAGTATTGTTCTTTAGTCTCGAGATGAGCAAAGAGCAACTGATCGACCGTATGCTCTCTGACGCCAGTGGTGTAGATAGCTGGAATATCCGTACCGGTAATCTCAGCGACGATGATTTCAGTAAGATCAGCGAAGCGATGGGTGAGATGGCCGAAGCGCCAATCTTTATCGATGATACGCCAGGTCTCAGTGTCCTCGAGATGCGCACCAAGGCCCGCCGCGCCGCGCACGACCAACCACTCGGATTGATCGTCGTCGACTACCTACAGCTCATGCAGGCAAGTGGAAGCTACAGTGGTAACCGCGTGCAAGAGGTGAGCGAGATTAGCCGTGGCCTCAAACTTATCGCCCGTGAACTAAATGTACCGCTCATCGCTCTGAGTCAGCTGAGTCGCTTGGTCGAAAGCCGCACACCACCCATCCCGCAGCTTTCAGACCTGCGTGAATCTGGTTCTATCGAGCAAGATGCCGACATCGTCTCGTTTATCTATCGCCCTGGCTACTATGAGCCGGACAATCCTGAACTCGCAAATATCACCGACCTCATCATCGCGAAACACCGAAATGGCCCCGTCGGCAAGGTGCAGCTCTACTTCCACCCAGAGCGCCTCCGCTTTATGTCGCTCGACAAACGCCACGACTAAGGTGCGCTCCCTATGCAGGTTATGGTATGATTTTAGATGGTAATGTATCATCGACTGACTGACTTTTTTGCCTACCGTTGGCGCTACCTCCTTGGGTATGGCGCTGCTATTATCGTAATCGGTGTCATGCTAACCATCGCCGCACTCTACGTGCCACACGAGCTTCGTCAGGGTGAAATTGATTCGGCAATCACGAGCGGTACGCTCGGCACATCCAGTATGGCACCCGACGCCATCATTAATTTCCCATACCATATCCTCCAGAAACTATCATTTACGGCTTTTGGTCTATCGACACTCAGCATCAAACTTCCGTCCATCATTCTCGGCGTCCTCACTGTGATTGGCATCTTCCTGCTGCTCAAGACGTGGTCGCACGCAAAAGTCGCCATTCTCGGTACCGTTCTCTCTGTTGTAACAACCCAGTTCCTGTTTCTAACTCAAGATGGCACGCCACTCATCATGTTTCCGTTTGTTTCAATCTGGCTCTTATTCGTCGCCACATTCGTAACCAGGCGCAAGCATTTCGGCGTACTCTGGAAGGTACTCACGTGCCTCGCGATGGCCATGAGTCTCTATACGCCGCTCGGTATCTATCTCGTCCTTGTCATGCTCGTGGTATCAGTATTCCATCCGCATATTCGTTTCCTCGTGCGACGGCTCAATCCCCTTAAGCTCGCTATTGCGATCATCCTGGCGCTTGCCGCGCTTGTACCACTTATATACGCCATAGTCTTGGATCACACGATACTCCGCGTACTTATCGGTATTCCGCAGTCGTTTGACGGTATATGGAATAATTTTATCCTCGTCGTCAAAGAAACGGTTGGCGTTACTTCGCTCTCTTCAACCTATATTATCCAGCCACTCTATCCACTTGGGGTCGTGATGCTCATGCTCATCGGCCTCTATAGTGTCATGACGAAAAAATACACCGCTCGAAGCGCCATTACACTTCTCTGGGGCGTGGTGCTCGCGGTCTTTGTGATCCTCAATCCTGATTACGTCACATTCCTTTTCCCAGTCGCGATGATTTTGACGGCATACGGCATCACCTATATGTTTCGTAGCTGGTATCGGCTTTTCCCGTATAACCCCTACGCGCGGACGGTGGGAATCGTGCCACTTGTCGTATTGATCGTCGCAATAGTCGCTTCGGGAGTGACGCGGTTCATCAATACCTATCATTACAATGGCGACGTGCTCGCGAATTATTCATCTGACCTCAAGCTACTCGATCAAGAACTCGCAAACCGTCACGTCAAGGACAAGGGAGCGACAGTCGTCGTGGATAGTGGCCAATTGGTATTCTATCGATTGATCGAGCGATACGATCATCGCGTCGTCGTTACGACCGACACCAAAGCAACCGGACCACTCGTCATCGCCGCGCGAACCATGAAACGCTCGTCGACCGAATCGCTCGTTAGCATCGTCACGTCTACCCGTCAAAATGACGCCGACCGGTTCTACATCTATACAAAATAGCGTATACTGTTAAGAGATAATTTACGGAGGAACAGCTATGGCTTTTGACCAGATCAAGATGTTAAATGACTTACGAAAAGCGCAAAAAGATCTCGCAAAAGAGATCGTCGAAGTAGAAGCCGGCGACGGCGCAGTCGTCGTACAGATCAACGGCGAGCTCAAGATCAAGAGCATCAAAATCAACCCGAAGTTAGTCGACCTAGATGACATCCACGAACTCGAACACTGGATCGAGATTGCGATGCGTGATGGTATGCAAAAAGCTCAAGAGATTGCTGCTGAGAAAATGAAGCCACTCATGGGCGGACTCGGTAACCTCGGGTTCTAATACCTCTGTGACACAACTGCTTCCAAAGGCACTCCTCAAAGCGATCGACGAACTCGGTCGCTTACCAGGAGTTGGCGCACGCACCGCTGAGCGTTATGCGTATTATTTGTTACGCGCTGATGAGCGTGCCGTTCATTCACTCGCCGATAGCCTCGCCCTACTGCACGACGGTGTAAAAGTCTGCCCGAAGACATTCGCGCTCATCGACCCAGACGAAGAAGTATCCCCACTCTACGAAGATCCTGACCGCGATCGCAAACTCGTCGCCGTCGTCGAAGAGCCACTCGACATCGTTGCGCTCGAACGCACGGGACAATTCGATGGTACGTACCACGTGCTCGGCGGAGCAATTTCGCCAATCGACGGGATCGGACCAGAAAAATTACACATTCCTGAACTTATCCAGCGCCTCAAAGACGATGAAGTCGAAGAGGTAATCCTCGCCACCAACGCCAGCGTGGAAGGGGAGTCTACGGCGCTATTCCTGGAGCGGCATATTCGCGAAGCCAAACTCGACCTCATCATCAGCCGTCTTGCCCGCGGCATTCCTGTCGGAGTCGACCTCGAATACGCTGACCAGATCAGCCTCGGCCACGCCCTCCAGGGGCGTAAGACATTATGAACGAAAAACGCAAAATCCAGGAGCTTATAAACGACTTTGCGACCATTCGCCGTAGCCACTATATCCATGGTACAGATGAAAAAGAGAGCGACATTCACCATAGCTTTAGCGTCACCGCTCTCGCATGGATGATACACGACCAACTCCAGCTGAGCCTCGATATAGGAAAGATTCTGAAATACGCCACTATCCACGATATGGTGGAAGTTTATGCCGGTGACGTTAACTCATACGCGAGCGAGCAGGTAAGAGAAGATAAGAAAACCGCCGAAGCCGAATCACTCCAACGCATAGAGATTGAGTTTGCCGAGACATTTCCCGACATGGTCGACCGCATGAAGCAGTATGAGCTTAAGGGTAACGACGAAGCACGATTCGTATGGATTGTCGATAAAATACAGGCGCTCGTACAAGGAAAAGCCGATAATTATAGGGCTTTCTACGAACAAGGCCTACGAAAGGCAGATGTATTGCGCGTTCACGGTGCCCATACGGCCAAAGTGAGTTCTCCTCTCAAAGAATACTATGCGCATATACTCGAAGAATTTCTCGAGGAATATGACGATGAGAAAATAAGCCGAGATGGGGTTGTCGCGGGAAAAAGTAGTCCCGCAAGGAAGTAGCTCTCGCTACCGGATCGTCTCTTTTTGATGTTACAATAGGACTAATGTTTGACACAATAAAACCCAAGATTGAGACCGCTCAACATATCGTCATTATTCAGGGCGAAAACCCAGATGGCGATAGTATGGGCAGCTCCATTGCGCTCGAAGAGTTGCTCGGCGAACGCGGCAAAGAGGTGACGATGTACTGCGCGATCGATATGCCGAAATATCTACGCTATATTCGTGGCTGGGATCGCGTCGTCAATGACTTTCCCTATAACGCCGACCTGGCGATTATCGTCGATACGGCAGCAAGCGCCCTGATCGAAAAAGCCCTTCGAATACCGGGCCTACGCAATTTCCTTGAATCTCATCCGACCATCGTCCTCGACCATCACGGCGAACTCGACGAAGAGGAGCCGGTTAACGATTTGCCATTCCAACACGAATTCGTATTGTCTGCCTCAGCGGCCGCAACTGGCGAGCTTATTTACGAACTCGCGAAAGAATCAGGCTGGACGGTCACGCCAAGCGCTGCCGAAGCGCTCTATATCAGTATCGCCGCCGACACACTCGGCATGACGACCCAGAGCGCCACACCGGCGACATTTCAAACGGTTGCTGATCTCGTAAAAGCCGGCGCAGTACCAGCCGAAATCGAACTGCGACGACGCGAATTTATGAAAAAGCCGGCTGACATTCTGAGCTACAAAGGCGAGCTCATCAAGCGCATCGAATATCACCTCGACGGTAAGCTCGCGACCGTTCACATCCCGTGGGAAGACATCCAGGAATATTCCGATCGCTACAACCCGAGCGCCCTCGTCCTCGACGAAATGCGCCTCGTGGAGGGCGTAGAAGTCGCCTGTGCGATCAAAACATATCCAGATGGTAAGCTGACTGGTAAACTCCGTTGCAACAAACCCGTCGCATCGACAATCGCTGGCTATTTCGGCGGCGGCGGCCACAGTTTTGCAGCTGGATTCAAAGTCCACGAAGATTACGACTCGATCATCCGCGAGCTCCTAACCGCCACAGACAAGGCTTTGCAAAGCTAATGGCACTCAGATTACATAACACGCTGACGAAAAAACTCGAGGAATTCACGCCACTTTCTGATAAGCGGGTGACGCTCTATACCTGCGGACCGACCGTCTATGATTACCCACATGTCGGCAACTGGGCAGCCAACATCTACTGGGATATCCTGGTACGCACCCTGATCGTCAACGGCTATAAGGTTGAGCGCGTCATGAACATCACCGACGTCGGCCACCTCGTGAGCGATGCAGATGAGGGTGAAGATAAGCTCGAAAAAGGCGCTCGTCGTGAAGGTAAGACCGCTTGGGAAATCGCTGAATTTTATGCGGAAGATTTCCTCGCTGGCATGGAAAAACTTGGCCTCATTCCGCCCGAACACGTTACTAAAGCGACTGACTTCATCGACCAGCAGCTCGATCTCGTGCGCACCCTCAAAGAAAAAGGCTATACCTACCAGACAACAGATGGCATTTACTTTGATACTGCGAAGTTTCCTACGTATGCCGACTTCGCGGGACTCGACCTCAAAGCACAACGAGCTGGTGCGCGCGTCGAAGCAAATGATGAGAAACGCCAAGCGTGGGATTTCGCACTATGGAAATTTACTCCAGCCGGTCAAAAGCGCGATATGGAATGGGAAACACCGGATGATCTATTAGAATTGCCAAGGTTCGAGAATAGCGAGCCAGGTGCCTCTTTCGACTCAGACTCTGCCTTTCCGGCAGAGGCGAGACAAGACCGCAAGGTAGATCAATTAGCGTCGAGCCGGTCTGAGAAGAAAGACGGCATCGGGCGAACGAGTAAGAACGAAGAACCTATTATGGGCTTTCCTGGCTGGCACCTCGAATGCTCAGCAATGGCGATGGATATTCTTGGGTCCACAATTGACATCCATACCGGTGGAATCGACCATATACCCGTCCATCATACGAATGAGATTGCCCAGAGCGAAGCAGCCAGCGGACAACAATTCTCACGATTTTGGCTCCACTGCAACCACCTGAAGATCGAAGGTGGAAAGATCAGCAAATCCCTTGGTAATGGTTACACGCTTCAAGATATCGAGAAGCGCGGCTTTAGCCCCATGGATCTACGTCTATTCGTCCTGCAAAGCGACTTTATGAGCGAGGGTAATTTCACCTGGGAGAATCTCGAAGCTGCAAAAAACCGCCTGCACAATTGGCGCGGTTACGCCGCACTTCGCCACCAAATCCACGACCGCCTCACTGACGATACCGTCAAAGATGACAGCGATGAGTACCTCGCGTTTTATGAACCAACCAGCGCGCTCAAAGTGGCCCTGTCGGACAATCTCTCGACGCCTCGCGCGCTTCAGATTATTGATGAAGCTTTCGCTCGGCTCGATAGTGTCGCGCTCGACACCGTGCACCGCGCCAGCTTTTATGACTTCATCCAGATGATCGATGAGCTCTTAGGCCTGCAACTTGAGGTTTCTTCGCCCGACATATCTGACGATAACAAACGCCTCATTCTCGAACGCATGCGCGCGCGAGAAGTGGCCGACTGGCACCGCTCAGACCAAATTCGCGACACACTGGCGAAAGACGGTATCGCCGTTCGCGATACGTCCCATGGCACCGTGTGGAGCTACCTGGGCTAAGTACTTAGGCGTCTTTTTTCTTGAGCAGACGAGCTTTGAGTGAGCGAGCGGCGGTGCGTACATCAGACTCGCGTTCATCATCGACTCTGCCGAGATATTCATCTGCGAGAATTCGAATACATCCGGCAATAGGAATGGCGATAATGCCACCGAGCAGACCAAACATGAACACACCGATCGTAACTGAGATGAGGATAGTCAGTGCACTAAGGTTGAGTGATTTTGACTGGACCGTCGGGACGATGATATTATTCTCAAGCTGCTGATAGATGAAGAAGTAAATGATGTAGATAATCGCCGCTGGTACGCTATTGAGGGCGATCAGGACGGCCGCAAGCGTGCCAGCGATAGTGGCACCGAACATCGGGATCATTGAGAGTACAAATGAAAGCGCCGCAACTGGCAGTGCTAGACTAGAGGGGACTTCATGGAAGAAGAGACTGATCACGAACACCGCGAGACCAGCGGCAATACCGTCGATCGTTGACACCGTGACCTGTCCAGTGACATAGCCTGTGACGACATTGTACATGCGCCCGAGGAGCTTCTTGTGATATCGCATCTTGTCTTTATCGCGGTACAACAGCCATGTGCGGCTGACCCATTCTGGTCCTTCGATCAACATAAAGAACGTCATGAAGAGGACGATAAGTGAAGTGGTGAAGAATACGATCACCGAGCCGACGCCACTCAGGAGGCCTTGTCCGAGATTGCCCGCCCATGAGAGCGCGCTATCTTTTACCGACTTCGTTGCCTGATCGATTTGAGGCTGGAGATTGTGCTGTAGGATAAAATCATTGAGGCCACCCCACTGGGTTTTGGCATTGTCCAGCAGGCTCGGGAGGCTGTTGGCAAGCTTCGTACTCTGGTCGATAATCGGCGGAATGATGAGGACAACGACGGTGCTGAAGATCGCCACTACGGCGATAAACGCGACTGCGGTCGCTCCGACGCGGCTATTTCCAGGAAGTTTCTTCGATAACCACGCGACGGGACGCGAAAAGGCGAGAGCGAGGAAAAACGCAATCGCAAGAAGAATAAGCGCATTTCGTGCGCCATACAAGAACGCGGCAAGCGCGATGAAACCAATTACTACGAGCCAAAACCGAACAAACGTCTTCGTGTCTATCTCTATGCGTGTCTTCATAATCTAGAGTATATCATCATAGGGTGATACGTGGTATCGTGGATTCATGGAAGATGCTCGTGTTATAGTTTCTGTATCTCATTTTAAGATGAAGTTTGGTAATAAGACCGTCATTGATGATCTCTCGTTCGTTGTCAAAAAAGGCGAGGTATTTGGCTTTCTCGGAAGTAATGGCTCGGGCAAGACGACCACAATCCGCGCCTTACTCGGACTCTATGAACCAACTGCGGGCGAATTAACGATCGAGGGCCGCCATTTTCAACCAGGTACCGACGCTGTGAAACTCGGATATCTACCTGAAGAACGCGGTCTCTACAAAAAAGAAAAAGTGATCGACGTCATGCAATATTTCGGTCAGCTCAAGCACATGCCAAAGGCTAAGGCCCGTGCCGCATCACTGGCATACCTCGCACGAGTAGGTATGAGCAGCTATGCCGATACGCGTCTCGATAAACTTTCAGGTGGACAGCAACAAAAAGTGCAGCTCGGCGTGACGATCATGAACAATCCTGATCTTCTAATCCTCGACGAGCCGACCAAGGGATTTGACCCAGTCAATCGTCGGCTGCTCATGAATATCGTCGAAGATCATCGAAAAGCTGGCGCGACGATCATCTTTATTACCCATCAGATGGATGAGGTAGAACAACTCTGTGATCGAATCATTCTGCTTAAAGACGGTCGCGCCCATGCCTACGGAACGGTCGCTGGTGTGCGCAATAAGTTTGGCGGTAAGAGCCTCGACGATATTTTCGTCCAAGTATACGGGGATGAAAACGAGGAGGAGCAGGAACAAGATGTTTAATATCGGAACCGTCTATCGATTTGAGGTTATTCGTACGCTCAAAAAAAGGAGCTTCTGGCTCACCGCACTAGCCTTTCCGCTTCTGATGGCGCTCGTCGGCGCGATCATTTATTTTTCGAACAGCACCACCGCCGATATAGCCAACAAGATGAAGACTGAGCGTTTCAGTATGATGGTGACTGATGATTCGCACCTCCTTATGCCTGGGCAGATCACGGCGAACTCGATTCAAGTGACAACTACAAAACGAGAGGGAATTGATGCCGTAAAAAATGGCACTGTCGACGCCTATTTTTACTTTCCCGCCAATATCGTAAGCGCGCCAGTGGAGGTGTACGGCAAAAATGTCGGTTTGTTTGACAATGACAAATACGCATCAGTTGCAAAGTACCTTCTCGAGCAATCGGCTTCGCTGGATGTGACACCAAACGTCGCGAGCGTGCTGAGGGGCGCCGCGAAGGTAACGACCACAACCTACGAAAAAGGCCAGGTGTACGACGGCTTCCAGCGAGCGATCATCCCCGGACTCTTCCTCGTCCTGTTTTATTTCTTGATCGCGATGTTCGGCGGGCAAATGCTTGCGAGCACAACCGAGGAGAAGGAAAATCGCGTCATGGAGATGATTCTCACGACCGTGACGGCAAAGACGCTGATCATCGGTAAAATCTTCTCACTCGTCACGCTAGCGCTCGTGCAGGGACTTATCTTTGCAACCCCAGTAGTGCTTGCGTACGTGTTCTTCCGTAACCAACTATCCATTCCAGCGATCGATTTCAGTACGATCCCGATCGATCCATTTCGTATCGCCATTGCGGCGCTCATCTTTACAGCTAGCTTCTTCCTCTTCACAGGCCTGCTCGTCATGATCGGCGCTGCCAGCCCAACCGCAAAAGAAGCTTCGGGCTTCTTGGGTGTCGTCATGATGTTCATATTCGCCCCGCTCTACGCAGCGGCACTCTTTATATCGTCACCCGATACTCTCATAGTACAGATTATGACCTACTTCCCACTGACGGCGCCAATCCCGGCGATGATACGCAATGCGGCCGGCAATCTCACTGCAAATGAAGCAATAATTGTCGTTGTACTACTGACGCTCAGTGCAATTATCGTTATGTACCTCGCGATTCGTTTATTCAAATATGGTGCAATCGAATATTCGAAGAAACTGTCAATTAGAACGCTGTTCCGAAGATTACAATAAAATAATACCGGCATTAGCGCCGGTATTATTATTCATGAGACTATAGTTTACGAGTAGGCGATAATAACCGCGATGAGGACGAGAATCGATCCCGCTGCTGCCGAAACCGCAAACGTCATGCGATTAGGATAAATATCGACCTTTTCTGAAGTTTTTTTGACCGCTTTGCGCGAAGCTGGCTTCTTTACTGATGAAGTCCGCTTGGCGGTGTGAGTTATAGATTTCTTTGTCGTTACCATACCCATAGAATAACGCATAATGCTTATGCGACGCAAGTTTTTGCTACAATAGCAGTAATGGACTATTACTCTCAATCGGTGGGTGAGGTATTGCGCGGGCTTGACACAAGTCGCAAAGGACTCTTCTCAACAGAGGTGGACGAGCGACGACGGCAGTATGGCAGCAACGTCGTAAAGGTGAAGACAACGCCGCTATGGAAGCGGCTTCTCCAGCCTTTCGCCTCGGTCTTTATGCTCATCTTGTTGGCCGCGGCCGCAATTAGCTTTTGGCGCGACTCATGGATAGACGGCGTCATCATCTTGTTCGTCGTGATGGCGAGCGTCGTGATGGACTATGCGCAACAATTTTCAACAGAGCGAATCATCCGCTCCCTCCAAAAACATCGCAAGACTCACGCCTACACGCTCAGGGATGGCTCCTGGACCTATATCGACACGACAGCTCTAGTCCCGGGCGATATTGTGGAGATCAACGAGGGGGATAAAGTGCCGGCTGACGTGCGTATTATCAACGCGCAATCGCTCAGAGTTAATGAGTCGCAGTTGACGGGCGAATCGGAACCGATTGACAAGCACGGTTCGACCTTAAGCGAGGAAAAAGAGTTATATGAGCAGCATAATATGATGTTCCAGGGATCATTCGTGATCGGGGGAAGCGGTATATGTGTCGTGACGGCAACCGGAAATGTGACCGAATTTGGCCGAATGGCGGCACTATCGGGTGAAGAAGGTGGCAAAAGTCCAGTCACCGAGCGAATCGATAAGCTCATCGCGAAGATTATTATCAGCGTCAGCGTCATGGCGGTCATCGCATTCTCTCTTGGACTAGCACGCGGCATGGATCCCGCCGAGGCGCTCCGCTATGTCCTAGCTCTCACAGTCAGCGTGGTACCCGAAGGACTTCCGGTGGCGATCTCGGTCGTGCTCGCGGCTGCGATGTACCGCCTAGCCAAACGTAAGGTACTTGTTCGGTCTATGTCTGCCATCGAGTCAATCGGCGTCGTCACGACAATTGCGACTGATAAAACTGGTACCCTCACGCAAAATAAGCTTTCTCTCCAAGAGATATGGACGCCAAGAGGCGGGGAAGCAAACGCTGCCGTGTCACTCACGCGAAGTATTATCATCGGAGCACGCACGTCCGACCCGCTTGACACCGCACTCGAGGACTACGCCCATCGGCATCATTTTTCTCTCGAATCGATCACGCCCGTTGAGAGCTTTGCGTTTGAGAATGCGACCTCGATGAGTGGCAATCTCGTGCATCATGGCTCTGACTATCAACTGTATCTTAAAGGTTCGCCCGAATCACTGATCGAACATGCGCATCTTAGTGAATCAGAATCTGAGGAGGTGACAACGGCCGTACAGCACTATGCTGGTCTCGGATTTCGCGTCATCGCCCTTGGTCACGCAACTCTCGAAAAGCCGCTAAAGTCTCTCTCATCACTACCAACGCAGGCGAGGGTCGAATTTGACGGATTGCTCGCTGTCGCCGATAGTCTGAGGCGCGAAGCACGACCGGCCATAATGCGAGCTCAAGCAGCGGGAATATCGGTGCGCATGATCACTGGCGATCATTTTGAGACCGCCTACCATATCGGCCACGAACTCGGACTCGTAAAATCCCGCCGAGAAGTATTTGACTCACGCGATATGCGGATGATGTCTGACTCCAAGCTTTCACGAGTTATTTCAAGGTATTCGGTGTTCGCCCGCGTTACCCCCGAACGCAAGCATCGTATCTTGTCGCTGCTAAAGAAACACGACGTGACAGCGATGACCGGCGATGGAGTGAATGACGTGCCAGCACTCACGAGCGCCCACGTCGGAATCGCGATGAACAACGGAAGCGACATCGCAAAAGATGCCGGCGATATCATCTTGCTCGACAATAACTTCCGCTCCATCGTCTCGGCCGTACACGAAGGTCGCACGGTATATGCCAATATCAAGCGTATGGTGGCGTACCTCGTCTCGACCAACCTCGGCGAAGCGCTGGTCTCGATTGTCTCGCTCGCTCTGGGCTATCCCATTCCGCTCGTGCCGATCCAGATCCTCTGGGTGAACCTCGTCACTGACACAACGATGGTGATCCCGCTCGGTCTCGAACCGTCACGACCCGGCATCATGCGCCGTAAGCCACTTGCCGCCGACGCGCCACTATTTAGCCGCTTCATGCTCTCACGCATCATACTCATCGCGCTGATGATGGTGTGGCTCGTGACGACCATCTACATCGTGTATACAAATGCCTATGGCGTCGATTATGGACGAACTGCGGCATTTACCGCCATGGTCGCCATCCAATGGGCGTCGGCGCTAAGCATGCGCAGTGATTACGAACCGATTTGGAAACGTATTTTTACGAAAAATATTGCTTTCTGGATCGGGCTCTTCGGGTCGGTGACGCTTCAGGCGATTGCTATATTATCACCACTTTCGTCACTTCTTCACGTTGCGCGCATCTCGTATGGCGACCTATTTTTCGTCACAGGGATAGGTTTCATCGTCCCGATCATAATCATCGAGCTTCATAAGTTTGTCGGCCGACGCTATTTCAATAAAGGCTAGTTCTTGGTGCGACGTTGATACGCTTGGAGCATCTGGATGTCACTGAGGTCTTTTTGGCGGCCGAGGTGTTGTTTACATAGGATCAGATCACGCTCTGACATGAATTGCACATCTTGATGCATCTGTGCATTTTTTTTGAGACTGGCGTACGAGCGGCTGATCCAGCTTCGCATCAGATTAATTCCGTCATGTGTCAGGATAACTTTCCCTGTCGCAAGCGTATACTCACGCCAACCTGGCTCGGCTTTATAGGTGGCAAAGAGGGAATCCGAGACGACAATATCGATATCGGTCGTATCACGCAGGTTAAGCATCTCCATGACACCACCGCCAACAACAATTGCCTGATCGGCCGGCAGTTTCAGCGCTTTGATGCGCTCAACCGTCGTGCGGTCTTTTGGCGGTTGATACATAATAGCCGCGCGCAGGGTCGGCGCGAGATTAGCCGCGCCCACGAGATCGGTCACTCCATAGCGATCAAACTCGCGCGTGAGGTCAGGAGAGACGTGCGCGAAGCCGAGGCGTATGCCATCGGCACTGAGCAAGCGATAGAGATACTTCAACTGCTCAACTGCAGTGTAGTCGATACTATCGATAGCACCGGCGTCGATGATGAGCGAGTGGACTTCATGGCGCGCATCACGAAGCGCTTGCTTGAGCCGATGAGTGAAATAGTAACTGTTCTCAAAGAATAACGAACCGTCAAAACTATAGACGATCATGTCGTTGGGGACTGACGGTACGTCGCCGATCCTTTCCGCCGCCCATTCATTCAATTTCCCGTCTCTTAAGAGCACTTCGTCAGTCGGGTGATACTCTCGCCTCAGGCGCTCGAGGAGTGATAGTAGAACCGCGAGGATAACGCCATTAAAGACACCGAGACAGACGACACCGATGAGTGCA
>Ga0209540_10000532_pt1 | contig 35363 bp, 29 predicted proteins | sample BarGraIncu01121A_FD_184501 | JGI IMG/M metagenome (GOLD analysis project Ga0209540, IMG submission 184501) | Arctic peat soil microbial communities from Barrow, Alaska - Barrow Graham LP Incubations 011-21A (SPAdes) (version 2) | ecosystem: Environmental > Terrestrial > Soil > Wetlands > Peat... | reverse complement strand
TGAATAACCTGGGGCGCAAGGCGCGCGGCCACCTGCGCGGCCGACTGCTGACGGTGCCGGTGCAGGTCGCCTCCGCCGCTGCCGAGCCCGCCCCCGCAGCCGCTGCCGCTGCCGCTGCCGCTGCCGCTGCCGAAAGGCCCGCCCGGGTCCGGCCCAAGGCCGAGGCGTTCAGCCGGTATTACACGGTGAAAAAGGGGGACACCCTGGGCGCCCTCGCCAGGCGTTTCAACGTCACCACCCGGATACTCTCGGCCTGGAACAACCTGAAGCTCAAGGTGGCCCTCAAGCCCGGCAAGCGGATCATCGTCGCCAAGTACCAGGAGAAGAAGGGCGCCCTGGTCAAGGAGTCCGGGTAGGGAAGAGGGAGAACGCCAGAAGGAAGCTTACTATCAACTACCTGACATCATCACGAAAGGATAACCATCGATGTACAACCTGATCATCTCGGCAGCCGCTGCAATCGTCGCTTTTTTCCTGGTCACCCTGACCGCAGGGTTTCATTACTGGTGGGCCGGCCTCCTGCTGGCTCTGCTCATTTTCATGGGAAGCTTCGTCCTCATCTCCCGCGCCGTTACCAAGAAGCTCGAAGCCATCATGGAGCCCGCCATGAAGGACATCCAGGCCCAGCGCTTCGAGAAGGGTATCCGGGACCTGAAGAGCGCGCTCAAGTACGCCAAGTGGCAGATTTACGTGGAAAGCCAGATCAACTCCGCCATCGGCATGGTCTACTTCGTCAGGAGGGAGTTCGCCACGGCGTTTCCCTACCTCGAGAAGGGGTTCTTCAAGAACTGGGTCACCATGGGGATGCTCGCCGTCACCTACATGAAGAGGAACAAGCGCGACCTGATGCGGGAGACCTTCGACAAGGCCGTCCTCGCCTCCCCCAAGGAGTCGCTGCTTTGGAGCCTGTACGGCTACTGCCTGAACGAGTGCGGAGATCGCGTGAAGGCGTGCGAGGTGCTGGCCAAGGGGCTTGCCAAACTGCCGGGCGACGAGAACCTGAAGCAGAACCTGGAACTTTTGCGCGAAGGGAAAAAAATGAAGATGAAGGGGTACGGCGAGATGTGGCTGCAGTTCCATCTGGAGAGCCTCGCCACCATCCAGAAGCAGCAGATTGCCGCTATGGGCGGAAGGCGCCGGATTATAAGAAAATAGCTTGTCAAATGCCGATAAAAATGCCATATTGAGCTGTTTTTGAAGACGGGCGCCATGCTCGTCTTTTTATTTTAGCAGCAAGAGGACAAAGGAGCTGTTCAGTCATGCAGGAAAAGATCAGAAACATAGCCATAATAGCCCACGTTGACCACGGCAAGACGACACTGGTCGATGCTCTTCTGAAGCAATCCGGGGTGTTCCGGGAAAACGAAGCGATCACCGAGCGGGTCATGGATTCAAACGACCTCGAGAAAGAGCGCGGCATCACCATCCTCTCCAAGAACCTGAGCATCCACCACGGCGGGTTCAAGATCAACATCGTCGACACCCCGGGTCATGCCGACTTCGGCGGCGAGGTGGAGCGCGTGCTGAAGATGGTCGATTCGGTCCTCCTGCTGGTGGACGCGCTGGACGGCCCGATGCCGCAGACCCGCTTCGTTCTCAAGAAGTCGCTCGACCTGGGGCTGAGGCCGATCGTCGTGATCAACAAGGTGGACCGCCCGGGGGCGCGCCCCGCCGAGGTGGTCGACATGGTGTTCGACCTGTTCTGCGAACTGCAGGCCTCCGATGCGCAGCTCGATTTCGCCATCTGCTACACGAGCGCCAAGCTCGGCTACGCCATGATGGAGATGAACCAGCCCTCCGATAACATGGAGCCGCTCTTCGAGCTGATCAAGGACAACGTCCACCCGCCTGAAGGGGATGTCAACGCGCCCTTCCAGCTGCTGGTCACCAATATCGACTACAACGACTACATCGGCCGCATCGCCACCGGGAAGATCTTCAACGGCAAGGTGAGTGCCGGCGAAACCGTGGCACTCATCAAGCGCGACGGCACCATCTCTAAGGGGCGGGTCACCAAGCTTCTGGGTTACGAGGGGCTGAAGCAGGTCGACATCCCCGAGGCGTTCACCGGTGACATCGTGAACATCGCCGGATTCACCGATGTCGGGATCGGCGAGACACTCGCCTCAGCCGAAAACCCGATCGCACTCCCCTATGTGGCGATCGACGAGCCGACCCTCTCCATGAACTTCATCGTCAACAGCTCCCCGTTCGCCGGGCGCGAGGGTAAGCTCGTCACCTCCAGAAACATCCGGGAGCGCCTGGATCGGGAACTGAGGACGAACGTCTCGCTGCGCGTGGCGGACACCGCGAACGCGGACACCTTCCAGGTCTCCGGCCGCGGCGAGCTGCACCTCTCCATCCTGATCGAGAACATGCGCCGCGAAGGGTTCGAGATGGCGGTCTCCAAGCCCGAGGTGATCATGCGGGATGTGGACGGCAAGAAATACGAGCCGATGGAGTACCTGGTCGTCGACGTCGCCTCCGAGTACCAGGGGGTGATCATCGAGCGGATGGGACCGCGTAAGGGCGAGATGGTCGCCATGACGCCGATGGGGGATTCGACCCGGCTCGAGTTCATCGTTCCAGCCCGTGGCCTGATCGGCCTGCGCGGCGAGTTCCTGACCGAGACCCGCGGCACCGCCGTCATCACGCACACCTTCCACGAGTACGCCCCCTACAAGGGCGAGATCCCCGGCAGGAAGAACGGCGTCCTGACCGCCATGGAGCAGGGGGAGACCACAGCCTACTCCCTGGACGCCTTGCAGCCGCGCGGCACCCTGTTTCTTGGCGCCGGAGTCGAGGTGTACGGCGGGATGATCATCGGGCAGCACTCCAAGGATAACGACCTTGAGGTGAATCCCTGCAAGGGGAAGAAGCTCACCAACGTGCGCGCCTCCGGCACCGACGATGCCATCAAGCTCACCCCTCCGAGGCTCCTGACGCTGGAACAGGCACTGGAGTTCATCGCCGAGGACGAACTCGTCGAGGTGACCCCGTCTTCCATCAGGCTCAGGAAGAAGGTGCTTGATCCGAACATGCGCAAGCGCTCCAACAGGTAGACCACCAAGGGGTCCCCGTGAAGCCGCTCTGCAGCTTCCGGGGACCTTTTTCAATCGGGGCCGGATCGTTACGCGCCCGGTCCCCCGATTACCCCGGTTCGCGCAGAAACGTCGTAGCCGTACGTGTAGTATCTGAACGTTTAACGTAGAACGTAGAACGAGTTAAACGTATTTTTTCTAGAGGAGTCGCCTCATGCCTTTGCGAGCCTTGCTCCACCTTGGTCTGTTTCTCACCCTCGCCCTCCTGTCCGCCTGCGCCTCGACCCCGGCTCCTACCAAGAGCGCCGATAGCTACTTCAAGGAAGGTGAGGCCGCCTACGCATCCAGCAACTTTGAGGACGCCATCGCCAAGTGGAAGAAGGTGAAGGAGAGCTACAGCTCGCCGGAGCTTACCACGCAGGCGGAGCTGAAGATAGCCGACGCGCATTTCGAGAACAAGGCATATATCGAGGCCGCCGCGGCCTACGAGGACTTTCGCAAGCTCCACCCCGGGCACGAGAAGGCGGCCTACGCGCTGTACCGGCTCGGTATGAGCCACTACCACCAGATCACCGGGATCGACACGGATCAGACCCCGGTCAAGAACGCTGTCATCACCCTGGAGAGCTTCCTGACCCGGTACCCCGGCTCCGAGTACGCGGCCGAGGTGAGGCTGAAGCTGGCCGATTGCCGGGTCAAGCAGCTGGAGTACGAAAACTACGTCGGCAACTTTTACCTGAGGACCGGAAAATACCCGTCAGCCATCAAGCGCCTGAGCGAGGCTCTGGTGAGATTTCCCAATCTGCCCAAGCTGGACGCCACCCTCTTTTACCTGGGCCAGGCCTACCTTAAGTCGGGGGATACGGTGCAGGGGGGGAAGGTTTTCAAGCGGCTTTCGACCGAGTTCCCGGCCAGTCCCCTGAACATGGACGCCTCGAAAATGCTGGGAACCTTTGCCGGCTACTCGTCAGCGCGCGGCTGAATCCTGCCACGCCGGGAGCATGCGTCTCCGGCCGGAAACCTGCTCCGATGCGGTCCGCCAAGGGCGGATCCGGGAAGTGTGGGTTTTTATGGGGGCGGGGACGCAAGCGTCTCGACTCGGCTAAAGCGAACGTCTGGTCCCTGCGCGTAGTCGATGGGCCGCTAAGCGGAAATGGTTTTACCCTGCCACCCCTTTTCTTTAAGGGATAGGGAAAATGGGGCTTTGAGCCGTGTCCCACGCGCCAGAATGGCGCGCAGTATAGGCCTGGTTCCGGGCACTGCGCCGTTTTTTTTCCTGGTACATCCTCTCGTCAGCCGTGCGCCAGGCTGCCATCAGTTCCTCGCCGCTGTTGGCGGTAGCGGCGCCGATGGAGAGCTTCAAGAGGCTCCAGCCGTTCTCCTTGGTGCCGAGGCTCAGGTGCTGGTTGAGCCGTTCTATCGCTTCCATCAGGGCCGTTTCATCCGTGTCGGGGAGCAGCGCCGCGAACTCGTCACCGCCTATGCGGGCAGCCACATCCCCCCTTCGGAACGCCCCCTTGAACAGTTCTGCGGCATGTCTTAGCAGTTCGTCCCCAGCCGCATGCCCAAGCTGGTCGTTGGTTTCCTTCAATCGGTCCACGTCCGCCATCACGATACTGACCGGGAACTTCCTCCCCATTTTCAGCCTCTCCATCTCCTCATCGAAGTAGGCCCGGTTGTAGATGCCGGTCAGCATGTCGTGCGTGCTCAGGTAACGCAGCCTCATCTCGGTGCGCTTGCGCTCCGAGATGTCCAGCAGGGCCCCGACCACCCCGCCGACGCTGCTGTCGGAATTGTTGAAGGTCGCACAGTAGAAGATCACCTCGCGACTCTCTCCTGCGGCGCAGGCGATGGTCCCCTCGAAGGTCTGGGTGCCCTTGCCCTCCGCCAGCGCCGCCTCGCCCTTGGTGTAGAGCGCGGCAAGATCTAGGGGGAGGATGTTGTAGATGTTTTTGTTGATGATCCCCTCCCTCTTCATGCCAACCTGAGCCTCGAACGCCTTGTTGCAGCCGAGGTAAAGCCCGTTCGGGTCGTTGTAGAAGATCGGGGTCGGCAGCGTGTCTATCAGCACCTGGATGAAGTCCAGTTTTTCCCTGAGCTCCTTTTCCGTGCGCCGGTGCTCCCGGCGCTCGGACGCCTCGGCGATCTCCCTTCTGATCGCCGGGACCAGCCGGGACAGATGCCCTTTCAGCAGGAAATCATGGGCGCCGGCACGCATCGCCTCAACTGCGGCCTCCTCGCCGACCTTGCCGGAAATCATGACGAATGGTTTGTCGAGGCCCCTCTGGCTGAGGACCTGCAGCGCCTGCAACCCGCTGAAGCCGGGCAACCGGTAGTCCGAGATGACCGCGTCCCAGGGGGAACTGTCGAGCGCCTCGATCATGGACTGGGCGCTGTCCACGCGCTGGGACTCCACGTCGAAGCCTCCTTTCTCCAGTTCCCTGATGACGAGGTCGGCGTCGTCCGGCGCATCTTCGACTATTAACACTCTGATGAAATTCTCCATGGAGTTTCTCTCCGGGAAAACGGGCTCCAGTAACTCCGGCCGGTGTCTGTAGGGATGAAGGGATGGCGCAATCCGGGCGGCCGGTATGGCAGGGTCGCCCGTTTTTTAGTTTGCACCAGACAAAGGTATCATGAAGAAATGGTAATGCAACTTGGTTTGGAGAAAACCGCGGGCCTCATCTGGGTGGAGGTAGCTATTTACCCCTTTGCCGATATGTGTATAATGATCCGACAACAAACGCGGGAGGTATTATGGCTGAAGAACAGAAGGATCCCTGGCTCAACTATCTGGCATTGACAACGATCGTCCTGGCAGTCTGCGCCACCATGGCGACCTTTAAGGGAGGAGGCTTTTCGACCCGCTCGGTTTTAAGCCAGACCCAGGCTTCGGACCAGTGGGCCTTTTTCCAGTCCAAGAGCATCAAGGGGTATCTCTACGAGATGCAGAAGGACCAGTTGGAGATGCAGGTTAAGAGCCAGGGGGCGAAAATGTCGCCCGCTCTTGCCGCAGACTACCAGCAGAAGATAAATGGCTACGCCGCGAAGATCGCCAAGTACGAGTCGGAAAAAAACAAGATACAAAGTGACGCGAAGCGGCTCGAATCGAGGAGGGACGATGCGCAGCGGCACGGGCAGGCATTCGGCGTCGCGGTGATCTTTCTGCAGATAGCGATCCTGTTGTCATCCATAGCGGCGCTTTTGAAAAAGAAGTACGTCTGGGTACTCGGCGTCCTGATAGGCGGTTACGGCATCCTCCAGTTTGCCAATGGATTCTTCCTGTTCATGTAGCTTTGCGGTTTCGTTTCGAGTGCTTCGGGAGCATGTCGCGGCATAGCGAACTGTTTGAACCATACCGTCGCGGCTGTTTCAACCGCCTTTCATGAGCTCCAGCATGGTGGCTCCCATCTTGGTCGGGCTGGGCGACACGGCGACTCCGCACTCGGCCAGAACCCTGATCTTGTCCGCGGCTCTCCCCTTTCCACCGGTGATGATCGCGCCGGCGTGCCCCATCCTCTTGCCCGGCGGCGCGGTCACCCCGGCGACGAAGGCAGCCACCGGCTTCTTCATGTGCTCTTTGATCCAATAGGCGGCCTCCTCCTCGGCACTGCCACCGATCTCACCTATCATGAAAACGCCATCGGTGTCGGGATCCTCGTTAAAGAGCTTCAGGACGTCGATGAAGTTCATGCCGATGATCGGGTCACCCCCGATGCCGACGCCGGTCGACTGCCCGAGCCCGGCGTCGGTCAGCTGCTTGACCGCCTCGTAGGTGAGGGTGCCGCTTCGGGATACCACGCCGATTCGGCCGGGCTTGTGGATGTAGCCCGGCATGATGCCGGCCTTGCACTGCCCCGGAGTGATGACCCCTGGGCAGTTGGGGCCGACCAGCCTCGTGGCGCTCATGGCCTGCACCTGCCGGGCCAGTACCATGTCCCGCACCGGGATCCCCTCGGTGATGCAGACCGCGAGCTCGAGGCCGGCGTCGCACGCCTCCAGTATGGCGTCTGCGGCACCGGGAGGCGGCACGAAGATCATGGAGACGGTGGCGCCCGTATAGCGCACTGCCTCCTCCACCGTGTTGAAGACCGGGATCCCCTCGATGTGGATACCGCCTTTGCCGGGGGTGACCCCGGCGACGATCATGGTGCCGTATTCCCGGCACTGCTGGGTATGGAACAGCCCGCTCCTGCCGGTGATCCCCTGGACTACGACCCGTGAATCTTTTTTTAGAAGTATCGACATGGAAATCTCCCGGAAGCGACGGCGAAACTACCCTCTCAGCATGGCGACGATCTTGGCTGCACCGTCGCCCAGGTTCTCGGCGGACTGGACGTTGAGGCCGGAGTCGGCCAGGAGCAGCTTCCCCTCCTCGACCTGGCTCCCGTCCATCCGCACCACGATGGGGAGGGTGCAGTTCATCTCGCCCGCCGCCTCGATGATGCCCTGGGCGATGACGTCGCAGCGCATGATCCCGCCGAAGATGTTGACGAAGACACCGCGCGCGTCGCTGTCCTCCAGGATGATCTTGAACGCCTCGGCCACCTTCTCCCTGGTGGCACCGCCTCCCACGTCCAGGAAGTTTGCCGGCTCGCCGCCGTACTCCTTCAGCACGTCCAGGGTCGCCATGGCGAGCCCCGCCCCGTTCACCATGCAGCCGATGTTGCCGTCCAGCTTGATATACGAGAGGTCGTATTTCCCGGCGTTGATCTCGAGCGTGTCCATCTGGGAGTAGTCCACCATGTCCGGGTACTCGCGGTGCCTGAAGATGGCGTTGTCGTCGAAACTGATCTTCGCGTCCATGGCGAGGAGCCATCCGGCGCGCGTCACCACGAGCGGGTTGATCTCCACCAGGAAACAGTCCTTTTCTAGGCAGAGCCGGAACAGGTTCAGCATGAGGAGCACGCAGTCCTCGCAGATGCTTCCGGTGAGCCCGAGTTTGAGCGCCAGCTTTCTCGCCTGGTAGGGGCGCAGCCCGGTGGCCGGGTCGATGTTGAACATCTGGATCTTTTCCGGGCTGCGGCGCGCCACCTCCTCGATCTCGACACCTCCCTCGGCGCAGGCGATCAGGCAGTAGCGCGAGCTGCTGCGGTCCAGGGTGATGGAAAGGTAGAATTCCCGCGCGATCTCCACCGCCTCCTCTACCAGTATCCGGCGCACCTTGAGCCCCTCCGGCCCGGTCTGGGGCGTGACGAGCCTTCTGCCGAACAGTTCCTTGCCGAGATCCTGGGCCTGCTCCGGGTGGTGCACCACCTTGACGCCACCTCCCTTTCCCCGGCCGCCCGCGTAAATCTGGGCCTTCACGACGCAGTGCCCGCCCAGTTCCTTGGCGCCGCGCTCCACCTGGTCCGAGGTGAGCGCGACCCTGCCTCGGGGCACCGGAATGGAGTAGGCTGCGAGAATCTCCTTCGCCTGGTATTCATGAATGTTCATGTCCGCTCCTGCTCTGGTGCTGCCGACACACCGTACGTCACCTGCGGTTTTCTCTCCCCTCCAGTCAAAGAACGACTTCTCTGGGCGGCAGGGGGGGGCGGGGATGTGCTGCCAGATGCGGCTTTGGGGAGAGCTGACACCCCCGGTCTGAACCATTAGGAACTTTTATCATGGATGCTTCAAAAGGCAAGCTAAGGTGCAGCAGTTCGGGGCGCCGGCGGCGCGGGGGACTGCGGAGTCGCCGCCCGGGGCGGACTTTGGCAGGGCCTTTTTGCATTGCGCGGGGTCTGCTTCGGAGTGTATAGTCTTCATGAGCGGCGCGTCGGGCTCAGCGCGCCGCCTGCCGGTGGCGCTGCTTTGGGCACGTTGCCGCCGGATACCGGTACCTGAGGAGTTTGCATGACACAACAGCAGTTTTTCGCCACCACCGCGAAGGGTGTGGAAGAGGTACTCGCGGCCGAACTGGTGAGGCTCGGGGTGGAGGACGTTAGCATAGAAGGCGGCGGAGTGCGCTTTGCCGGCGGCATGGAGGCCGCCTACCGGGCGAACCTCTGGCTCCGCTGCGCCAGCCGGGTGCTGATGCCGCTGGCCGAGTTTGCCTGCGAGTCCCCCGAGCAGCTTTACCAGGGGGTGCGCGCCATACCGTGGACCGAGTACGTAACCCCCGCCATGACGCTTGCCGTCGACTGCAACCTCAGGGACTCGGTGCTCACCCACTCGGGCTTCGTTGCGCTGAAAACCAAGGACGCCATCGTTGACGAGGTGCGCGATCGCTGCGGCAGCCGTCCCAATGTGGACACCAAGGATCCCGACCTCAGGGTGAACGTCCGGCTCTTCCGGAACCGCTGCACGCTCAGCCTCGACTGTTCCGGGTCGCCCCTGGACCGGCGCGGCTACCGTCTTGACAGGCACGAGGCGCCTCTCAAGGAGAACCTCGCCGCGGCGCTTGTCGAGCTGTCCGGCTGGGACGGCACTGTCCCGTTCCTGGACCCCATGTGCGGTACCGGGACCATCGCGATAGAGGCGGCGCTGAAGGCGCTGCGCGTCCCGCCCGGCCTTTTGCGCGCGGGCTTCGGCTTCCAGCGCTGGCCCGGGTACGACCGGGGGCTCTGGGACCGCCTCGTTGAAGAGGCGCGCCAGGGGATGCTGGCTGGTCTGCCGGCACCTGTTCTGGGCTCCGACATCTCGCATTCGGCGGTCGCGATGGCCAACGAGAACGCGCGCCGCGCCGGGGTCGGGGAGCTGATCACCCTGGGACGTGGCGAGATCTCCGAGCTTTCCCCGCCTGCCGGACCCGGAATCCTGATCTTCAACCCTCCCTACGGCAAGAGGCTCGGTGAGGTGGAGGATCTGAAGATCCTCTACAAGGAGATCGGCGACGTGATGAAAAAACGCTGCAAGGGATACACGGCCTACCTTTTCACCGGCAATCTGGAACTCGCCAAATCGGTGGGTCTCAAGGCGTCGAGGCGGATCGTACTTTACAACGGCCCGATTGAATGCCGCCTGCTGAAGTACGAGATGTACTAAACGGTCATTGTCATTAAAATTTCGCCTTGACACCGCTGCGCATTTAACCTATAGTTAAATCTCGCTTTTCGGGCCTATAGCTCAGTTGGCTAGAGCTACCGGCTCATAACCGGTCGGTCCCAGGTTCGAGTCCTGGTGGGCCCACCACCTCTACAATTAGGATGATGTGGGGATGCCCTTAAAGCACCTGTTCAGACGAAAAAATACACGTAAAGTGGAGAAAAAGAGTGCACACCGAGAGGTTGCACTCTTTTTCTTTTGTGTGCGATGATTACTCCCAGAGTCTCAGATATAGTCGGAATTACTAATAAAATTGCCCCTAGCCACCTCGCGGAAAGCTGGGACAACGTGGGGCTACAGCTCGGTGACCCGTCCTCGCCGGTCTCCCGGATCATGGTGGCTCTCGACCCGGGGAGCCCTGCCATCGAGGCTGCCGTCGAGGCCGGCTGCAACCTGCTGATCACCCACCATCCCTTCATCTTCACCCCCCTGAAAAAGATCTCTGCCGCGGACGAAACCGGCCGCCTTGCCATACATGCCCTGAAGAACGACCTTGCCGTCATCTCCCTGCATACCAACTACGACATCGCCCAAGGGGGAGTGAACGATCTCCTGGCCGGGCGTCTCGGAGTCCAGGGGGCGCTGCCGCTCAGGGTGACCGGTGCCGACCAATACCTGAAGCTTGTCCTCTTCGTCCCGAAAGGATTCGAGGAGCGGTTGCTTGAGGCGCTCTCCCCATTCCAGGCACCCATCGGCAACTACCGGGACTGCTCCTTCCAGGGGGATGGCATCGGCAGGTTCACCCCGGTGTCCGGGGCGCAACCGTTCGTGGGCGAAGTGGGGTTGCGGCAGGTGCAGCAGGAGAGCCGCCTGGAGCTACTTATCCCGAAGGAGCGGCTTTCCGCAGCGGTTGCGGCCCTGAAGGGTGCCCACCCCTACGAGGAACCCGCCTTCGACGTGTACCAGCTGCTGAATCAGGGCGGGACCCGCGGCCTGGGACGGATCGGGTCGCTCCCCGAGGCGACCACTGCCGCCGAATTTGCCCTTCTCGTGAAACAGGCGCTCGGGGCCAGCGGTGTGCGCCTGGTGGGCGAGCCCGGGCGGCGCGTGAAGAAGGTCGCCCTTTGCGGCGGCTCCGGCGCATCTCTTTTTCACGAGGCGGCGCGCAAGGGGGCAGACCTCCTGGTGACCGGAGATGTGAAATATCACGAGGCGCGGGAGGCGGAGGCGCTTGGCATAGCAGTCCTGGACGCGGGGCACTTCGCCACCGAGTTGCCGATGGTCCGGGGGTTGGCGGACGCGCTCGAGCGTGCGCTGGCAGTACAAAAGTTTGAGGTGGAGGTCTTGGCGTACCAAGGAGAGAGGGAGCCTTTCAGTTTCTGGTAAGGGCTTCCGCTCTTTATGTGCATACTAACAGGTGTTGGGGAGGCAGATTTTGCGTAACAACTTGAAGTCGTTATACCAGTTACAGGAGATTGACCTGCGGATTGACGGATTGGGCGGCGAGAAGGAGCATCTCCTTGCTGAGGCTCAGGCTCTGGAGTCGAGGCTTGCCGAGGCATGCGAGAAGATCGCGGCCCGGCGCGAAGAGGCTGCCGCACTGGAAGCCGAAAAGGCCGGGCTCGAGGCGAGTCTTGCCGCCGAGACCGAGAACATCGCCAGGAGCGAGTCCAATCTGAAGGAGATCAAGACCCAGAAGGAGTACCAGGCCGTCTCCAAGGAGATCTCCGGAGCCAAGAAGCTGATCGCGGATCTGGAGGACCAGATACTGCAGAAGATCAACGCGATGGAGGAGCTTTCCGGCGACATCCTCAAGAATGAGTCGGACCTGTCCGAGCTGGAGGGGAATGTCGCAGTCCAGCAGGGCGAGGTGCAGGGCCGGGTAGTGAGCCTGGAATCCGGCATAGCTGCCGACGCGGCAGCGCGGGAAAAGGCCATCAAGGGGCTCCCCGCCTCGGCCTTGAAGCGTTACGCGAAGCTTCGCAGTCAGCGCAAAGGGATCGCGGTGGTCGAGGCGAAGGAAGGGAACTGCATGGGGTGCAACATGCAGCTGCCGCCGCAGCTTTACAACACGCTGTTTCGGGCTGACGACGTGATCACCTGCCCGCATTGCCAGCGCATCCTCGTCATGCGTCTGGAAGAGTAATAAAGCAGATCAAGATCAAGATTGAGATTAAGGGTTAAATCCTCAGCCTTAATCTTGATCTTAATCTGTTTCACAGTTTGGCCGAAGCAGACCAGATGGCCGCCGCCCTCACGGGGGGAGGAAAGTCCGGGCTCCATAGGGCATGGTGCTGGATAACGTCCAGCGGGGGTAACCCCAGGGAAAGTGCCACAGAGAGAAGTCCGCCCGCCTCGGCGGGTAAGGGTGAAAGGGTGAGGTAAGAGCTCACCGGGTCCGTCGGTGACGTCGGATGCCAGGTAAACCCCACCAGGAGCAAGACCAAATAGGGAAGCGTTAAGGACGGCCCGTCCGTGCTTCCGGGTTGGTTGCTTGAGGGCGCCGGTAACGGCGCTCCTAGATGAATGACCATCGCCCGCAACCGGGTAACCGGCTGCGGGAACAGAACCCGGCTTACGGGCTGCTTCGGCCAATTTTAAAAAATATTGCAGGCGGCATACCGGAGAGGCGGGGAGCGATCCCCGTCTCTGCCGAAATGGCGTCCAGGGTTGCTGATCGGTTGCCGCTTCGCTCTTGGAAGCGTAGTGCCATGTAGGCTAAGCTCACAGCCTGGATGGCTTTTTTTTATTCCTGCTGGAACAGGACGGATGGCAAACTGCACATGAACTTCGATGAACAGTGGCAAAACGGCGTGCAAACGGTCACGCTCGCCTTCCTGAGCCAGCCGGAGCAGGTGCTGGAGAGGCTCCGCGGGCTCTCGGCCGCGCTCAGGGAGCAAAAGTGTGCCATGCAGGCGCTGGTGGAGCGGGTGGGGGCGGCGTCGCACTGCGCCGGCTGCGGCGGGGAGTGCTGCGTGGCGGGGAAGTACCATTTCACCAGGGCCGACCTGCTGGTCTACCTCGCCACCGGGGAGACGCTCTTCGCGCCGCTCTTTGGCAACGGGCTCTGTCCCTACCTGGGCCGGGAGGGGTGCCTCACCCCGCCGGCCTACCGCCCCTTCAACTGCATCACCTTCAACTGCGAGCGGATCGAGGACCTCCTCTCGGGGGAGGATGTCGCCAGCTTTTACCGGATGGAACGGGAGCTCCGGCGCATATACGGCGAGATCCGCTCCCTTTTCCCGGAATACTCGATGCACGGGGCGCTCCTTGCGGACGCTCCCCCGAAAGACCCGGAAACAGGCTCTGTAGCACGCTAAGTAACTGATCGGAGGTACCATTCATGGCAACCATACATGACATCGTGCTCGCGCACATTGACAATAAGCCGGCCTTCTACGCCAGGATAGAGGAGATCACCCCGGACGTGAAGCCCGGGTGGTGGAAGGTGAAGCTCCTGGTCCTCACCGTCCCGCTCCAGGTCTACACCTGGATCCTGGACGAAAGCCAGGTGAACGGAGCTCCCTTCACCATGGGCGAGACCCCCATCATGCTGGAGAAAGTCGTCTCGCCCGAGCCACCGACCAAGCCGCTCAGCTCGGTCGGCAAGGGGGCCGCCTCCCGCAAGGGGACCAACGTCGTCTCCCTCTTCGACAGGAAAAAACCTTGAGGTGAAGGGGCGGAGGCTCCCTCCTCCGCCCGCCTCCTTGCCGGTTTGACGATTTTAACTCGCCGGAATGCCTGCCCTATTCATTCCCCATCGCCAATCCCCCGCCGGCCTGCTCCCTCCGGTCGTTAAACCCCTGGAAAACCTCCAAAAAATTCACTTTTTCCGGTCAAATATGCCTTGACATCACCGTTGCCCTACCGTATAGTTCGTGCGCAAAGTGGTATAAAGTGGTATGAAGTGGCAAAAAGTGCCGGGGTGGCCATGTTCAGAGGGAAGTTCGAGACGACGATCGATGCGAAAGGACGCACCAGCATTCCCGCGAAATTCCGCGAGGTTCTGGTCGAGGCCTTCGGCGATGAGCGTTTTTTCCTCACCAAATCGAGCCCGGTCCGACTCGGCGCTGGACAGTTCAGCTACGGCCTGGTGATCTATCCCTACAACGATTTTCTCGCGCTCGAGGAGAAGCTGAAGGTCGGCACCGGCCTCGGCCTCAGCCTCGCGGAACTCGCCGCCGTGAAGCGCACCGTTCTGGTCCCGGCCGTCGAGTGCGTGGCGGACAAGCTCGGGCGCCTGCTGGTGCCGAGCGATCTCAGGAAGAGCGCGCTCCTCGAGCGGGAGATCCACTTCGTCGGCATGCAGAACAAGGTCGATATCTACAGCCAGGCCATCTGGGCCAGGGTGTGCGAGCAGGACGAGCAGAACTTCCCGATCGATTCCCCCGCGCTTGCGGGACTGGGGCTCTAGATGGAGGATTTTCACCACATATCGGTCATGCCGGACGAGGTGCTGGCCGCGCTGGCGCCGCGAACGGGCGGGGTCTACGTGGACGGCACCCTGGGCGGAGCCGGGCACGCGGGGCTCATACTCACGGCCAGCGCACCCGACGGCATCCTGATCGGCTTTGACCGGGACGCCGAGGCGATAGCGGTCGCCCGGGAGAGGCTTGCCCCTTTCGGCGCGCGGGCGCGGCTGTTCCAGAGGAATTTCGCCGCCATCACTATGAGCCTCGCCGAAATCGGGGTGGACGCCATCGACGGCTTCGTGCTCGACCTCGGGGTCTCCTCGCACCAGCTGGACAAAGACGAGCGCGGCTTCAGCTTCATGCACGACGCCCCGCTCGACATGCGGATGGACCGGAGCAGCGGCCTCACCGCCGCCGACCTGGTGAACACGCTCCCCGAGGCGGAACTGTTCCGGATCATCCTCGAGTACGGGGAGGAGCGCTGGGCCAAGCGGGTGGCCTCCTTCATCGTGGCCGCGCGGGACCGGCAGCCGATCGAGACCACCCTGCAGCTCGTCGACCTGATCAAGGGCGCCATTCCCAAGGCCAAGTGGGAGGAGCGCCTGCACCCGGCCACCAGGACCTTCCAGGCCCTGAGGATCGCGGTGAACGAGGAGCTGAAGAGCCTGGAAGACGGGCTGGCCGACCTGCTCAAGCTTTTGAGGGTAGGGGGGCGCGGCGCGGTGATCTCCTTTCATTCCCTGGAGGACAGGATCGTCAAGTCGAGCTTTCGCGCCGCCGCCACCGGCTGCACCTGTCCCAAGGGATTGCCCGGCTGCGTCTGCGGCAGGGTGCCGCAGTTCAAGGTCGTGACGGGGAAGCCGCTGCGTGCCGGGGCGGAGGAAGTTGCAGGGAACCCGCGCTCCCGGAGCGCGAGGCTTCGGGTCGTGGAAAAGATCATCTAAAGAGGACGTATCCATATGGGACATAGCAAGGTTGCCTACGGCAAGGTCGCCGCACCGGCGCGCAGCGGCGCCCCAGCCCGTGAGAGCTGGAACACCTTTCCCTATCTGACGGGGGTCATGGTGCTCTTGACGCTGGTCTCCATCTTCCACGTCTGGTCCCGGGTCGAGGTGATCGACCTGAACCTGAAGATCTCGGAATCGGCCAGGCTCTTCAAGGAGGAGGGGCAGGAGAACAAGCGCCTGAAGCTGGAGGTCGCCTCGCTGAAGGCCCCGGCCAGGATCGAGGCGCTTGCCACGGGTGAACTCGGCATGGCGCTCCCAACCGACCAGCAGGTGGTCCTGGTCAAGTGATAGAGAAACGGGAGAAATGGGCCAGGGTCCGGATGCGCTCGGTGGCCCTCCTTTTCGCCCTCGTGTTCGTCGCCACCGCGGGGCGCGCCTTCTATCTGCAGGTGCTGCAGAAGGATCGCCTGGTGAAGCTTGCGGAGAAGCAGCATCAAAGGATCGTGGCCCTCACCCCTGGAAGGGGGGCGATCTACGACCAGCACAGCGCACCTCTCGCCGTGTCGATAGAGATGGACTCCTGCTATGCGGAGACCCGGAACCTCGAGAGCCTGCCGGACGCGGCGGCCAAGATTGCCCCGCTTTTGGGTTACGGGGTTTCCGAACTTACGGCAAAGCTCAAGGCGAGCCGGAACTTCGTCTGGCTGTCGCGCCGGATGTCGCCCGAGATGGCCAAGAAGGTCCGGGAACTGGATCTGGACGGGGTCGGCTTCGTCAAGGAGAGCAAGCGCTTCTACCCGAACTCCGAGGTGGCCGCCCACGTGATCGGATTCACCGGCACCGACCCCGGCGGGCTTGAGGGGGTGGAGAAGAAGTACGACTCGACCATCCTCGGCAACACCGGCTACCTGGTGACGGAGCGCGACGCACTCGGGCGCGACATAGACCTGAAGAAGGGGAGCGGGGCCAAGAGCGGCTCCAAGGGGCATAACGTCGTCCTCACCCTGGACAAGAACGTGCAGTACATAGCGGAGAAGGAACTCGCGAATGCGGTGGTGAAAAGCGGCGCCAAAGCGGGTATGGCCATCGTGATGGAGCCGGAAAGCGGCCGGGTGCTGGCGATGGCGAACTACCCCACCTTCAACCCGAACAGCTTTGCCAAGTACGGGCCGTCCGCCCTCAGAAACCGTGCCATCTCCGACAGCTTCGAGCCCGGCTCCACCTTCAAGATATTCCTGATCGCCTCGGCGTTGGAAAACCGTGTCATCAGGCCCGGCGACAGCTTCAACTGCGAGAACGGCAGCTACAGCATGAGCGGCAGGACGATCCACGACACCCACAAGTACGGCGCCCTGAGCGTGGCGCAGATCCTCAAGTACTCGAGCAATATCGGCGCGGCGAAGATCGGCAGCCGCCTGGGGGCCGAGCGCCTCTATGCGGGACTTACCGGTTTCGGCTTCGGGGAAAAAAGCGACATCGACCTCCCCGGCGAGGCCGGCGGGATGCTGCGCCAGCAGGCCAAGTGGTACGGCATCGACCTCGCCACCATCTCCTTCGGACAGGGGGTCACCGCGACGGCGCTGCAGATCACTGCCGCGGTTTCGGCGGTCGCCAACGGCGGCAACCTCATGAAGCCGTATCTGGTGGACCGGATCACCGACGACAACGGGGTCGTGCTGCAGCAGTTCTCCCCGCAGCTGAAAAGACGGGTGATCTCTCCCGAGACGGCGAAGACCGTGGCGCGCATGCTCGAAGGGGTCGTGATCGAGGGGGGGACCGGAACCAACGCCGCCGTCGACGGCTACCGGGTGGCGGGAAAGACCGGAACCGCACAGAAGGTCGACGCGGCCACCCACCGGTATTCGGCCAAGCGGACCGCATCCTTCGTAGGCTTCGTCCCGCTGGAAAAGCCGAGGCTCGCCATCCTGGTCGTGGTCGACGAGCCGAAGACGAGTTCCTACGGCGGGGTGGTCGCGGCCCCCGCCTTCAGCGCCATCGCGCAGCAGACCCTCTGCTACCTGAAGGTGCCGGCAGAAAAAGGGACCAAGCGCAAGGCGGAGCCGGCCGGGGCGAAGAGCGCGCCGCAACCCGGGACCGAGGCTGCGGTCGAAGGCGGCATCGTCGAGGGGAGCGAGGCCGGGAGCATGCCGAACTTCAGGGGGATGAGCATGCGGCAGGTGCTGCAGGTCATGGAAAAACGCGGACTCAATGTTAAACTGCAGGGTAGCGGCAGGGCGATCGAGCAGAACCCGCCGCCGGGGAGCCGGATCAATACGCAGGATCAGGTCTGGGTCCGGTTCGTCCCGTCCGCCTGAACAATGGGGGTAGCATGAAACTCGCGCAACTGTTGAGCTGTCTCGACGTGGTGCAGCTGACCGGGGAGAGCGACATCGAGATCGAGGGGCTCCACTACGACTCGCGCGGCGTGAGGCCGGGCGGGCTCTTCTTCGCCCTGCGCGGGGTGAAGAGCGACGGCACCCTGTTCCTGGAGGCCGCGGTTAAGGGAGGTGCGGTCGCAGTCGTTTCGGACCGCCCCTGTGCCGTCGCCGGTGTGACGACGGTGCTGGTCCGGGACGCGCGGCGCGCCATGTCGCTCATGGCCGCCCTATTTTACGGGGTACCGACGGCGGCGCTTCCGGTGGTCGGCATCACCGGGACCAACGGCAAGACCACCACGAGCTACCTGATCGAGGGGATCCTGGAAAAGGGGGGGATTCCCGCCGCGGTGCTCGGCACCATCAGCTATCGTTTCGGGGAGGTGAGCCTGCCGGCCCCGAACACGACCCCCGAGTCGGTCGACCTGCAGCGGACCCTGCGGGAGCTGGTAGACCTGGGGGCGCGCGGCGTGGTGATGGAAGTCTCTTCGCACAGCCTGGAGCAGCACCGGGTGGACGGCTGCCTCTTCGACGTCGCCGTCTTCACCAACCTGACCCGCGACCACCTCGACTATCACCTGGACATGGAGTCCTACTTCGGCAGCAAGCTGAGGCTCTTCACCGATCTGGTCACCCCTGACGAGCGCAAGCCGAAAAGGCGCGTCGTGGTGAACCTGGACGACCCGTACGGCGCCCGGATCAAGGCCAAGGCCCCCTGCCCGGTGCTGAGCTATGCCATGGCAGGGGGGGCGGACGTGACCGTGGCCGAGGTCGATTTCTCGGTGCATGGCATCCGCTGCCGGCTGCAGACGCCGCGCGGCGAGATCTCGCTGGTCTCCGACCTTCTGGGCCGCTTCAACCTGTACAACATCCTTGCCGCCGCGACGGCGGGGCTTGCCCTCGGGCTTCCCGACGCCGCGATCCGGGACGGGATCGAGGGGCACAAGAAGGTCCCCGGCCGGGTGGAGCGGGTGGAGAACGACAAGGGGATCACGGTGCTGGTTGATTATGCCCACACCGGCGACGCCCTGGAGAACGTCCTTGCCACCGTTTCCGAGCTGAAGACCGCCCGCATCATCACCCTTTTTGGCTGCGGCGGCGACCGTGACAAGGGGAAACGCCCGATGATGGGCGAGATCGCGGCGCGCTACAGCGACCTCGCCATCATCACCTCCGACAACCCGCGCACCGAGGAGCCGCTGACGATCCTGGAGGACGTGCGGGCTGGCATCACTCCGCTTGGCCTGCGGGAGTACCGGCTCGACGAACTGGCGGGAGGTTTCCAGGAGAAAGGGTTCGCGGCCATCGAATCGCGGCGCGACGCGGTGCACGCGGCGATCCATGCGGCGCGGCCCGGCGACATCGTCCTTCTGGCGGGGAAGGGGCACGAGGATTACCAGATCGTCGGAACCGAGAAGTTCCATTTCGACGACCGCGAAGAAGCGGCACGCGCGCTTGAGCTGATCAGGGGCGGGTGACAACCTGCCGGGTCGGACAGGTCGGACGAGTCGGACGAGTCGGATAAAAAAACATGAAGCAGGGGATGGGATTGCAGAAAGTGACGGCGCCGCGGGCGCCAGGACATAGAGGAAGCATGGCAACATTTACTCTGGAAGAAATAGCCGGGGCGACCGGCGGCAGCATGAGGGGCGAAACCGGGGCGGTTGCCTCCGGGGTCTCCACCGACTCGCGCGCAGCCGCCCAAGGCGAGCTTTTCGTGGCACTCAGGGGTGAGCGCTTCGACGGCCACGACTTCGTCGCCGCCTCAGCAGCGAGAGGGGTCGGGATCTTCCTGGTCGACGACGCCTGGTTTGCCTCGCATCCGCTTCCCGCAGGGAGCTCCGCGGTCGTGGTTCCGGACACGCTGAGGGCCCTCGGGGACCTCGCCGCCTGGCACCGCCGCCGCTTCAAGATCACCGTCGTCGCGGTCACCGGCAGTAACGGCAAGACCACCACCAAGGAGATGCTCGCCCGCATCCTCACCCAGACGGGACCGGGGCTCAAGACCGAGGGGAACCTGAACAACCTGATCGGGCTGCCGCTCACGCTCCTGAGGCTTACCGGAAGGGAGCGCTGGGCCGTGCTGGAACTCGGAATGAGCGCCTTCGGCGAGATCGACCGGCTCGCCGAGATCGCGGGCCCGGACGTCGGCATCATCACCAACGCCTTCCCCGCGCACCTGGAGACTCTCGGCTCCGTCGAGGGGGTGGCGCGCGCCAAGGGAGAGCTCTTCCTGCGCCTGGCCCCCGGGGCCTGGGCGGTCTACAACGTCGACGACCCGCTGGTCTCCAAGTGCCCGGCCCCGTCCAACGTCACTCGCCTCACCTTCGGCCTGCGCGGCGCCGAGGTGAGCAGCGCCTCCATCAAGAGCCTCGGCAAGAGGGGCGAGAGTTTCACCCTGCGCCTCCCGAGCGGGGAGCAGCCGGTGCTTCTTTCCGCCTTCGGCCGCCACAACGTCTACAACGCCCTCGCGGCGGCTGCGGCCGCGCACGCACTCGGCGTGCCGGGTGAGACGATACGGCTCGGACTCGAGGAGTTCACCCCCTACGACAAGAGGTTCCAGCTGGAGGAATTCTCCGGCGTGGTGCTGATCGATGACAGCTACAACGCGAACCCCGCCTCCATGGCGGCAGCCCTCGAAACGCTCAGGGAGGTCCGGGAAGAGGGACGCGCCGCCGCGGTCCTGGGCGACATGCTGGAACTGGGACCCGGAACGGAGGCGGCCCACAGGGAGCTCGGGCGGCTCGCGGCGGGGTGCGTGGAGCGGCTTTACCTCCTGGGCGAACAGGCCGGGCAGGTGGCGGACGGAGCGCTTGGCGCCGGATTCGACCCGGAGGCCCTCCTGATGGCGCAGGACCACGAAGAGCTCTCCCGGGAGCTCCTGGCCTGGGTGCAACCGGGCGACTGCGTGCTGGTCAAGGGGTCGCGCGGCATGCGGATGGAGCGTGTGGCGCAGGCCGTACGTGACGCCTTCGCGGCACCGGCGCAAGGGGGGAACGACTGATGCTGTACCATCTGCTGTATCCGCTCGCCTCGAGCTACAAGCTCTTCAACGTCTTCAAATACTTAACCTTCCGGACCATCTACGCGATGATCACGGCGCTGGTGTTGTCATTCATCATCGGCCCCTGGGTGATCAGGAGACTCGAGGGGCTGCAGGCGCGCCAGGTGATCAGGACCGACGGCCCCGAGTCGCACCTGAAGAAGCAGGGCACCCCGACCATGGGGGGTGTGCTGATCCTGCTCTGCATCGTGCTGCCGACGCTGCTCTGGGCGGACCTGAAGAACCCCTTCATCTGGGTCACGCTCTTCGCCATCGTGGGGTACGGCGCCATCGGCTTCGTGGACGACTACAAGAAGGTGGTGGAGAAAAACACCAAGGGGCTCTCCCCCAGGCAGAAGATGTTCTGGCAGATACTCCTTGGGGCGGGGGTCGGAATCTTCCTCTACAACCTTCCCGGCTTCTCGACCGAACTCAACCTCCCCTTCTTCAAGAGGGTGCACCCGGAAATGGGCCTCCTCTTCATCCCTTTCGTGACGCTCGTCATCGTCGGGGCCAGCAACGCGGTGAACCTGACCGACGGCCTGGACGGGCTCGCCATAGGTCCCGTAGCCATCAACGCCGCAACCTACCTGCTGTTCAGCTACATCGCCGGTAACGCGCGGCTCTCCGGTTACCTGGCGATCCCCTACGTCCCCGGCGCGGGGGAGCTCGCCGTACTGTGCGGGGCGCTGGTGGGGGCCGGACTCGGCTTTCTCTGGTACAACTCCTATCCGGCCGAGGTGTTCATGGGGGATGTCGGCTCGCTTGCCTTGGGAGGGGGGCTCGGCACGCTGGCCGTGGTCACCAAGCAGGAGATCCTCCTGATCATCGTCGGCGGGGTATTCGTGGTGGAAGCGCTCTCGGTGATCTTCCAGGTCGGCTCCTACAAGTACCGGGGCAAGCGCATCTTCCGGATGGCCCCGATCCACCACCACTTCGAGCTGAAGGGGGTGGCGGAGCCGAAGATCATCGTCCGGTTCTGGATCATCACCATCATCCTGGCGCTGGTGGCGATCTCCACGCTGAAGATGCGCTGATGCTGCCGGGCCACGGGATCTGCTGCCACATCTTCATTCCCGCAGATCACCATCGGCCGCTGCCGCACGGCCCAGCCGACTGCTGCTGACGCTGCGGCGAATTAACGTTGATTTTTTAGCGCAAATCCGCGCTGTTTCGGGTACTATGGTCGGGTTTCGGGGCAGGCGCTCCGGACCGGCCGACTTTACGGTACGAGCCGCAGCTTTTTCACACGAAGGATCATGATGGAACTCAAAGATAAAAAGATACTGGTCGTGGGACTTGCCCGTACCGGGGTGGCGGTGGCCCGCTTCCTCGTGGGTCAAGGGGCGCAGGTTACCGTGACCGACATGCGCGAGGAGGAGGAACTCTCGGAAAGCCTGGCGGAGCTGGCAGACCTCGATATCGGCTTCGAGCTCGGGCGTCACGTGCCGTACAGCTTCCTGATGGCGGATCTCATCGTGGTGAGCCCGGGAGTCCCGATGGACATCAAGCCGCTCGCCATGGCGCGCTCCCAGAAGCGCCGCGTGGTGAGCGAGGTGGAGCTTGCCTCCTGGTTCATCGACGCCCCGATGGTCGCCATCACCGGCACGAACGGCAAGACCACCACGACGACGCTCACCGGGGAGATCTTCCGGGCCTGCGGCTTCACCACCTTCGTCGGCGGCAACATCGGGCGCCCCCTGATCGAGCTGGCGGCCTCCGGCGAGGCAGTCGAGCGGGTCGTGGTCGAACTTTCCTCCTTCCAGCTGGAGGGGGTGGAGAGCTTCCGGCCCAACGTGGCGGTGCTTCTCAACCTGACCGAGGACCACCTGGACCGCTACGAAAGCTTCCAGCAGTACATCGACGCCAAGCTGCGCATCTTCGAGAACCAGACCGCCGACGACTTCGCGATCCTGAACATGGACGACCCGCTGGTCGCGGCCTGCGCCGGAAGGCTCGCCGCCCGCGTCTTTCCGATGAGCAGGCTTCATGAGCTCGAAGAGGGGATCAGCTACCGGGACGGCTTCATCACCTTCTCGCACCATGGGAAGGTGCTCCGTTTCGGCACCGAGGGGTTCCGGCTCAAAGGGGTGCATAACCTCGACAACATCATGGCGAGCCTGGCCGCCACCCTCCTTTTGCGCTGCGACGGGGATTGCGCCTACCGGTCGGTGAGCTCCTTCAAGGGGCTGCCGCACCGGATGGAATTCGTCGCCGAGTTCGGCGGGGTTTCCTGGTACGAGGACAGCAAGGGGACCAACGTGGGGAGCGTGGTGAAATCGCTGGAGAGTTTCGACTCCAACATCACCCTCATCGCCGGCGGCAAGGACAAGGGGGGCTCCTACGAGCCGCTGGCCCCGCTGGTCGCCGGCCGGGTCAGCCACCTGGTCCTGATCGGCGAGGCGCGCGCCCGGATGAACGAGGCGCTCGGCTCCCTCACCGACACGCACCTGGCCGGGAGCCTGGAGGAGGCGGTGACACTGGCCCGCTCGCTCACGACTCCGGGCGGCGTGGTGCTCTTCTCGCCGGCCTGCTCCAGCTTCGACATGTTCAAGGATTACGAGGAGCGCGCCGAGCGCTTCAAGGCGCTGGTGCGGGCCGCAGAACGTGAGGGGGATGCGTGAAACGGGTGGAGGGGTTCGACATCATAGTCCTCATGATGGCGGTGATACTCACCTGCTTCGGTGTGGTCATGGTCTACTCCGCATCCTCGGTAATGGCAGCCAAGAAGTTCCACGACGGTTTTTATTTCCTGAAGCGGCAGTCGCTCTTCGCCCTGATCGGTTTTTGCGGCATGGGCGTCGCCATGCAGATCGACTACCACGTCTGGAAACGGTGGGCGGTGCCGCTCTTCTTCACCTGCTTTTTCCTCCTGCTGCTGGTCTTCCTGCCGGGGATCGGCGGGACCGCCAAGGGGGCGTCGCGCTGGATCCGCCTGCCGGGGTTCAATTTTCAGCCCTCGGAGCTCGCCAAGGTGGCGCTCATCATCTACATGGCCTACTCCCTGGACAAGAGGCAGGAGAAGCTGAAGCAGTTCCTCTCCGGCTTCTTCCCGTACCTGCTGATACTCGGCGTCTTCATCGCGGTCCTTTTGAAGCAGCACGACATGGGCGCCGCCCTCACCATGGGGACCGTCGCGATCGTCATGCTGTTCGCCGCCGGGACCCGTCTGCAGTACATACTCGGCATGGGGCTCGTGGCACTGCCCGGGATCTGTTACCTGGTGTTCACCGAGGCCTACCGCATGCGTCGCATCACCGCCTTTCTCGACCCCTGGCAGGACCCGACCGACGCGGGTTTCCAGATCATCCAGTCCTGGCTCGCCCTTGGCACCGGCGGCATCTTCGGCCAGGGGCTGGGCGAGGGGAAACAGAAACTGTTCTACCTCCCCGAGGCGCACACCGACTTCATCCTTTCGGTTTGCGGCGAGGAGCTCGGCTTTCTCGGGGTGATCGTGATAGCGTCCATGTTCCTGCTCCTGGTGCAGCGCTCGATCCGGGTGGCGATCGCGGCCGAGGATAACTTCGGGCGCTTCCTCGCCTTCGGCATCGCGGTGCTGATCGGCCTGGAGGCGTTCATCAACATGGCAGTGGTAACCGGGATGCTCCCGACCAAGGGGCTCGCGCTCCCCTTCCTAAGCTACGGCGGCAGTTCCCTGATCATCTCTCTGTGCGCCATCGGGATACTGCTGAACGTCTCCACCAAGATGAGGGTAACGACATGAGGCTCATCATTGCAGGTGGGGGGACCGGGGGACATCTCTTCCCGGGGATCGCTGTGGCGGAGGAGTTTCTGGCTCTCAACCCCGGCAACGAGGTGCTCTTCGTCGGGACCAGTCACGGCATCGAGGCGCGTCTGCTCCCCAAACTCGGTTACCCCCTGGCGCTCATTTCGGCGAGCGGCATGAAGGGGATGGGGACCGCCAAAAAGATCCTGAGCGCGGGGCGGCTTCTGTACGGCTACGCCCAGTCGCGCAAGATCCTGAAGGATTTCCGCCCCGACTTGGTGCTCGGCGTGGGCGGCTACGCCTCGGCGCCGCTGGTCCTCGCTGCGCGCGGCATGGGGATCAGGCGTTTCATCCATGAGCAAAACGCCGCCCCCGGGCTCACCAACAAGATACTGGGCCGCTTCGTGGACGGCGTCTTCATCTCGATGGCCGAGTCGGCAAGCTTCTTTCCCAAGAAGATCACCCAGATGACCGGCAACCCGATCCGCAAGGAGATCCTCTGGGGCTTTCAGGAGCGGGTCCGCAGCCTGGGGGATAACTTCAGCGTACTGGTCTTCGGCGGGAGCGCCGGTGCCCATCGGATTAACACCGCGCTCGTCGATGCGCTCCCGTTCCTGGAAGGGGTGAAGGGGAGGCTGCGGATCACGCATCAGACCGGCGAGAAGGACCTGGTGCAGGTGCGCGACGGCTACCGGGCCCGCGGTTTCCAGGCGGTCGTTTCCAGTTTCATCGAGAACATGTCGGCGGCCTACGGGGCGGCGGACCTGGTGATCTGCCGGGCCGGGGCCACCACCATCGCCGAGGTGACCGCCTGCGGCAAGGGGTGCATCTTCATTCCCTTCCCGTATGCCGCGGACGACCACCAGAGGAAAAACGCCGAGTCGCTTCTGAACCACGGGGCCGGTTTCATGATACTGGAAGAGGACCTGACGGGCGAGGCCCTGGCGCGGGAGATACTCGAGCTGATGGAGCACCCTGAGAGGCTTTCCGAGGTCGAGAGGAACGCGCGCAGCCTGGCGCAGCTCGATGCGGCCCAGGCGATAGTCTCGGCTATGACGGAGAAACAGGTTGAGGTTAAGGTTAAGGTTGAGAAAAACCAGGGTTAAATTGAGGTTAATGTAGAGGGGGTTCTTAACCTCAGCCTGCGAGCAGGGCGAGCGAAAACCTTAACCTGTTACAAGGCGACCAAAGGGAGCTAGCGTGTACGGAAAGATAGAGAAGATACATTTCGTCGGAATCGGCGGGATCGGCATGAGCGGCATCGCCGAGGTGCTCCTGAACCTGGGCTACAAGGTGTCCGGCTCGGACCTGCGGGCCTCGGAGATCACGGAACGGCTCGCGTCCTTCGGCGGGGAGATCTTTTTCGGCCATGCCAAGGAGAACGTGGCGAACGCGGACGTGGTGGTGATCTCGAGCGCCGTGCACGACGACAATCCGGAGGTCGTCGAGGCGCACCTCAGACTGATCCCGGTGATACCGAGGGCCGAGATGCTCGCCGAGCTGATGCGCATGAAGTACGGCATCGCGGTTGCCGGCACCCACGGCAAAACGACCACGACCTCGATGGTGGCGACGCTCCTCTCCAAGGGTGGCATCGATCCGACCATCGTCATCGGCGGCAGGCTCAATTCGATCGGGACCAACGCCAGGCTCGGGCAGGGACAGTTCCTGGTCGCCGAGGCTGACGAGTCGGACGGCTCCTTTTTGTTGCTCTCCCCGACCATCGCGGTCGTTACCAACATCGATGCGGACCACCTAGACTTCTACAGCGGGATCGAGGAGATCAAGGATACCTTCGTCGAGTTCATCAACAAGGTTCCCTTCTTCGGCCTGGCCGTCCTCTGCCTGGACAACGCCAACGTGGCGGAGATACTGCCGCGGGTGAAGAAGCGCTTCACCAGCTACGGACTCTCGGCCCAGGCGGATTTCAGGGCGACCGAGGTGCGGCTCTCCGGTTTCACCACCACATTCGTGGCGCACCACAGGGGGGTGCGTCTCGGCGAGATCACCTTCGCCATGCCGGGCGCCCACAACGTGCTGAACGCCCTGGCGGCAATCGCGGTCGCCATGGAGCTGGACATACCGTTCGAGACGATCCGCGACGGCTTCGCCTCCTTCGGCGGGGTAGGGCGCCGCTTCCAGATGAAGGGCGTGGCGAACGGCGTCATGGTGGTGGACGACTACGGTCATCACCCGACCGAGGTGCGGGCGACGCTCGCGGCCGCCAAGTCCGGCTGGGAGGACAGGAGGCTGGTCGTGGTGTTCCAGCCGCACCGCTACACGAGGACCAAGGAACTCTTCGAGGAGTTCGTCACGGCGTTCCATGACGCGGACGTCCTGATCCTTACCGACATCTACCCGGCGGGCGAGGCGCCGATCGAGGGGGTGAGCGCCGAGGCTCTGAGCGGGCGGATCCGCAGGCACGGTCAGAAGGATGTCACCTGGATCTCTGAGCGCGAGAAGCTCTACGAACACCTGGAACGCGTGCTGCAGCCGGGGGACATCCTGCTGACGCTCGGCGCCGGCAGCGTCTGGCAGGTCGGTGAGATCATGCTGGAGCGTCTGACCGCGGCAGGGGAGGCCTGATCTTGTATCGAGAGGGGCTGGACAGGGTAGTTCGCGAGATGCGCGGCGAGGCGAAGAGGGACGAGCCGATGGCGGCGCACACGGCGCTTCGGATCGGCGGGCCAGCCGACCTTTTCATCGAGCCCGATGACCTGGACGACCTGAGATGCGCACTGGAGATCCTTGCCGCCGAGGGTATTCCGTACTTCGTGATCGGCGGCGGCTACAACCTGCTGGTACGGGACGGCGGATTCAGGGGGTGCGCGATCTCGCTCAGGCGGCTCGACACCCTGAAGCCCCTGCCCGGCGCACGGCTCGAGGTCGGCGCAGGTGTGACCAACGGGATGCTCTGCAGGGTGGCGGCGGAGAGTTGCCTGGGCGGCGTCGAGTTTCTCTGCGGCATACCGGGAAGCTTCGGGGGGGCCCTCACCATGAACGCGGGTGCCCATGGCTGCGAAACCCTGCGGCGGGTCGAGAGCCTCGTCACACTGCGCGGCGACGAGATCGTGGCGCGAAAGGGGGGGGAGCTGGAGTTCGGTTACCGTTACCTGAAGCTCCTCCCCGGGGAGATCGTCATCTCGGCCAGGTTGCGCATGGAACCGGCGGAGCGGCGCGAAATAGAGGAGCGCATGGCCGGCTACCTCTCCCACAGGGGCGGCTCGCAGCGGGTCGCGTTTCCCAGCGTCGGCTCCTTCTTCAAGAACCCGCCGGGCCAGCAGGCCTGGCGCCTGATAGATCAGGCCGGGCTGCGGGGCGTAAGCGTCGGGGGAGCCCAGGTCTCAGAGGTGCACGCGAATTTCCTGGTCAACAGGGGAGGGGCGAGCGCTGCCGATTTTCTGGCACTTGCCGCGCTCGTGAAGGTGCGGGTGCAGGAGACGAGCTCGGTGGAGCTGGAAGAGGAAGTGCGCGTCATCGGTGAAGGGTAACGCTCGGTTTGCGCTTGACTGAGTCCCCCTTTGCAAAGGGGGGTGACACCGGGAACCGGAGTGATGGAAATAACAGCCTCAGAAAAGGATTTTGTCATGACGGTCGAGGAACTTACAGCAAAGAAGATAGGTGTGCTGATGGGTGGGCTTTCCGCGGAGCGGGAGGTGTCGCTGAAAAGCGGCGCCGCGGTCCTGGCGGCGCTCCAGTCGCGTGGATACCGCGCGGTCGGCATAGACGTCGGGCGTGATCTTCCGGCAAGGCTTATGGCCGAAGGGGTCGAGGTCGCCTTCATCGCGCTGCACGGCCGCTTCGGCGAAGACGGGTCGGTACAGGGTCTCCTGGAGATAATGGGAATACCCTACACCGGATCCGGCGTGCTCGCGAGCGCCCTTGCCATGAACAAGGTCTACTCCAAGGGGGTGTTCCGGTCGGCCGGACTCACCGTCGCCCCCTACCAGGTGCTGCGCCGGGGCGAAAAGCCCGCCACCTCCTTTGCGCTGCCGGTGGTGGTCAAGCCTTCACAGGAGGGCTCTTCCGTCGGGGTGAGCATCGTCCGGGACCTGAGCCGCATGGACGCCGCCCTTGCCGAGGCCTTCACCTATGACGAGGAAATCCTGGTGGAGCGTTTCATCGACGGTCGCGAGGTACAGGTAGGAATCCTGGAGGGGCGGGCGCTCGGAGCCATCGAAATCGTGCCGAAAGGCGAGTTCTACGACTTCGAGGCGAAGTATACCCCCGGCATGGCCGACCATATCCTTCCGGCACGGCTTCCCGCTGCTGTCTATGCGGATGTGCTTCGGGCCGGGGAACTGGCGCACGCGGCCCTTGGCTGCGATTGCTACAGCCGGGTCGATTTCCTGGTGACCAGTGGGGGGGAGAGCTACATTCTCGAAGTGAATACCCTGCCGGGCATGACGGATCTGAGCCTGCTCCCCGACATAGCCCGTGGGGCGGGAATCGAATTCCGCGAACTGGTAGAGCGTGTACTGCTCGCCGCGAGGCTCAAAATCAATTGACAATTGACAATTGACAATGGACAAGGTGAACCCTTGAACTCTGAACATTCGCCTTAACCTTAACCTTAACCTTAACCTGGATTTTACCGGTCTCCCATGCGCGATCTGCAACCGAAAAAACAGCGCCAAGCACCGCAAAACCGGGTGAAAAAGGCGTCGAAAAAGCACAAACCGGTCAACTGGCGCCCGATCCTCACCTGGCTCTCCAGGGGGGTCGGCGCCGTTGCGGTCTGCGCCGTCCTCGGCTTCGGAGGCTTGCAGCTCTATCGGCTGGTGTCGCGCACCACCTTCCTGCGCCTGGAAACCATCGAGGTCTCGCCGCTCAAAAGACTCACCAGAGGCGAGATCGTGAATCTTGCCGGGGTCAAACCGGGCGATGCCATGCTCGGACTGAAACTGCAGGGGGTCGTGGAACAGCTCTCCAAAAATCCTTGGATCGAGCAGGTCCACGTCAGGCGCAACTTCCCGCATACCCTTTCAATTTCGCTCTCCGAGCGGTTGCCGCTCGCGGTTGCCAACGTCGGCTCCCTCTACTATCTCGACGCCAAGGGTGAGTTGTTCAAGTCGCTCGTCGAAGGGGACCGGCTCGACTACCCGCTCATCACCGGGGTGAACGGGGTCGACCTGGAAAAGGATCCGGCCGGCAGCAAGGAGGCGCTGAAAACCGCGCTCCTCCTGATCGACCGCCTGAAGAGCGGGACCGTCTTCACCCTGAAGGACGTCTCGGAGATCCATTACGACAAGGGATACGGCTTCACCCTGTTCACCATGCAGGGCGGGGTCCCGGTTAAACTCGGAAACGGCGGGTTCTCCGAGAAGCTTACGCGCCTAAGCGGCATCTACCGGGAGTTGCAGCCCCAGATGCAGGCGCTCGACTACATCGATCTGGATTACGGCGACAAAATCATAGTTAAAAAAGTGTAGGTATAAAGGGGGGAGCATGTCCGGTAAAAGGGATAATCTGATCGTAGGGCTCGACATCGGCACGACCAAGATCTGCGCCATCGTGGGGAATCTGACGGAGGAGGGGATCGACATCGTCGGGATCGGCACCAGCCCCTCCAAGGGTCTCAGGAAGGGGGTGGTGATCAACATAGAGAGCACCGTCGCCTCCATCAAGAAGGCCATCGAGGAGGCGGAGCTGATGGCCGGCTGCGAGATCAAGTCGGTCTACGCTGGAATCGCCGGCGGGCACATCAAGGGGTTCAACTCCCAGGGGGTGATCGCCATCAAGAACCGCGAAGTCTCCCCCGAGGATGTGAAAAGGGTCATCGAGGCGGCCAAGGCGATCGCCATCCCGATGGACCGCGAGGTGATTCACATCCTGCCCCAGGAATTCATCATCGACGACCAGGACGGCATCCGCGAACCGCTCGGCATGAGCGGGGTCCGTCTGGAGGCGAAGGTGCACATCGTGACCGGCGCCGTGGCGAGCGCCCAGAATATCGTCAAATCCTGCAACCGGGCGGGGCTCGAGGTGGCGGACATCGTCCTTGAACAGCTTGCCTCCTCCGAAGCGGTCCTCTCGGCAGACGAGAAGGAACTCGGCGTGGCGCTGGTCGACATCGGCGGCGGCACCACCGACATCGCCATCTTCGTGGACGGCGCCATCAAGCACACCTCGGTGCTCTCGCTGGGCGGCAACCACCTGACCAACGACATCGCCGTGGGCCTTCGGACCCCGATGGCCGAGGCCGAGCGGATCAAGCAGAAATACGGCTGCTGCCTCTCCTCGCTGGTCGGCAAGGACGAGACCATCGAGGTGCCGAGCGTCGGCGGCAGAAAGCCGCGCGTCCTCTCTCGCCAGCTGCTGTGCGAGATCCTGGAGCCGCGCGTGGAGGAGATCTTCACCCTGGTGAACCGGGAGATCGTGAAGAGCGGCCTAGAGGACCTGATCGCCTCGGGCGTCGTCATCACCGGGGGGAGCACGATACTTGAGGGGATGCCGGAACTGGCCGAACAGATCTTCAACCTGCCGGTGCGGCGCGGCCTGCCGCAGAGGATCGGGGGGCTGATCGATGTGGTCAATTCGCCGGTTTATGCCACCGGAGTCGGACTCGTGGTCTACGGCAGCAAGAACGTCGGGGTGCACGAATTCCCCACCGCGCAGAGCGACGACACGGTGTTCAGGCGGGTGAGCCACAGGATGAAGGAGTGGTTCGGGGAGTTCTTTTAGAAAAACGTCATTTGACGCATTTTCGTCTTCCAATAAAGACAGAAAAGATGTATAAAAACGCTAATATTATTGATTTTCCGCCGGGGGGCGCGATAAGGGGGGTGGGGCCATGTTTCAGTTCGATGAGAGCATCGACCAGAGTGCGAAGATTAAGGTGATTGGGGTTGGCGGTAGCGGCGGAAACGCAGTTAACACCATGATAACGAGCGGAGTCACCGGGGTCGATTTCATCGTGGCGAACACGGACGCCCAGGCGCTCAGGATGTCGAAGTCGCCGGTAAAGATACAGATCGGAACCCTGCTGACCAAGGGTCTGGGAGCCGGTGCCAATCCGAATGTGGGCCGCGAGGCCGCGCAGGAGGACAAGGAGAAGCTGAGCGAGGCGCTTAAGGGCGCCGACATGATCTTCGTCGCCGCCGGCATGGGGGGCGGCACCGGAACCGGCGCGGCACCGATCATCGCGGAAGTTGCCCGTGAGCACGGCGCGCTCGTCGTCGGTGTGGTCACCAAGCCATTCACCCGCGAGGGGAGGCAGCGCCTGGCCAAGGGCGAGGACGGCATCAAGGAGCTGAAGAAGCACGTAGACTCCCTGATCGTGATCCCGAACGACCGTCTCCTCGGTCTGGCCGGCAAGTCCATGTCGATCCTGGACGCCTTCAAGCCTTCCGACGACGTACTGCGCCAGGCGGTGCAGGGGATCTCGGACCTGATCACCCAGTCCGGCCTGATCAACGTCGACTTTGCCGACGTCAGGGCGATCATGAGCGAACGCGGCATGGCTATGATGGGCATTGGCCTCGGCAGCGGCGAGAACCGTGCAGTCGACGCGGCGGTAAAGGCCATCTCCAGCCCGCTCCTGGAGGATATCGACATCTCCGGGGCCAAAGGGGTGCTGGTGAACATCTCCGGCTCCGCATCCATGACCATGGACGAGTTCGACGCTGCGAGCAGAATCATTCATGAGAAGGTGCACGAGGACGCCAACATCATCATCGGTCTGGTGATCGACGAGTCACTGGGCGAAACCATCAAGATCACCGCCATTGCGACCGGCTTCGGCGACCGCTTCGATCTGGAGAAGGGGCGCCACGAGCTGAAGAACGTCTCCACCATCGTAAAGCAAAGCGAGATAAACCGCGAGATTCCGACCTTCATCCGCGAGAAGCAGCAGCGCGACACGCAGGTCAGGCAGCGCAGCTTTCTGATGGACGACGAGGACCAGTACGACATTCCGACCTTCCTGAGAAAGTCCGTCGACTAGAGAAAACGAGAATTTAGCCGACCAGGTTTAACATAAAGCCCGGCCCCCCTTTCAGGGAGGCCGGGCTTTTTTGCGCGCGCTATGCTCAAGCCCAAAAGAACTCGGTCTGATTCAGGAATCCAGAAAATCGACCCATTTTACCCGCAATGTCGCCACCCCGAACTCCTCCTCGACGACCCCCTTTAACAGGTAGGGCCGTCGCTGCGAGAGTTTGCGGCAGAACCTGGCGTAGACGTCCGGGAAGAAGGTGGCGTCGAAAATAGCCGTCACGTCCTCGAAGGAGATGAATTCCATCGGCCGCCCGTTCCTGTCTTCCACCGTCTTGGTGGTAATCCACCACCCCACCATGGTCACCCATTTCCCGGAAAAACGGATCAGCTCGGAAGCCCTGATCGGCTTGTGCCGCAGCCAGGCCTCCTTGTAAAGGGTGAGCGGATGCTGGGAAACCAGGAAGCCGAGGCTCTCCACCTCCTGCCGCAGCACCATCCTGGCGTCGTATGCCGGGGCCTGCGGGAGCTCCGTTTTCTGCTCGAAAAGGAGCCCCGTCGACTGCTGCTGGAAATGAAGGAGCTCCCAAAGCAGGGTCGGGCGCTTTTCCTTCCCCTCCAGGCTGTCGAAGCAGCCGGCCTTCACCAGGCGCTCCGTATCGGAGCGGGCCGCGTTCACCCGTCCCAGGAAGTTCTGGAAGGAGGTGAATTTCCCCCTCTCTTCCCTCTCCCTCCGCAGTCTCTCGGCGCAGTCCCTGGTGAGCCCGTCGATCTGCATCAGACCCACCCGCAAAGTCTTTTCCAGGCCGGTATAGCGGTGCTCGCTCTCATTGATGTCTGGGGGGAGGATGGCAAGGCCGAGCCTGCGGCTCTCAGAAATATAGGCAAAGGCGGAATAGTATCCGCCCTGGTTGGAGATCACGGCCGCCATGAACGCCGCCGGATGATGTGCCTTCATGAAAGCGGCCTTGCCGCTCAGTAGCGCGTAGCTTGCCGAATGCGGCTTGCAGAAGGAATAGCCGGCAAAGGAGAGGATCTGCTCCCATACCCCTTCGAGGACCTTTTCCGTGACGCCTCGCTCGGCCCCGCCGGAAAAGAACAGCTCCCGGTAGTCTGCCAGTTTCTTTTCACGGTGCTTTTTGGTGATCACCTTGCGGAGCTGGTCCCCATCGACCGCCGAAAAGCCGGCGAGCTCCATGGCGATCTGGGTTATCTGCTCCTGATAGATCGCGATGCCGAAGGTTTCATCCAGCACGCTCGCGAGCAGAGGATGGAGATGTGCCCATTTTTTCCCCTGCAGCCTTGCCAGGTACTCCTGGATGAAGCTGTTTGCGGCGGGCCTGATGATGGAGGATGCCTGCACCAGCACCTCGAAGATGTCGAGAGCGAAGGTCTCCGGCGGCGCGGTGCCGCTCCAGATTTTCCGCAGCAAAAGTCGCACGGAGGGAGATTCCAGGTAGAAACAGCCGATGGTGAGGCCGCGCCGCAGCAGGTCCTGGGTCTTTTGATCGTCCAGGGGGCGCCAGGAGGCGTAGTCGATCTCGACGCCGCTCTCCACCTTGGCGGCCGCCATGGCATCGCGGATCACCGCCAGGGAGCGGTTGCCGAGGATGTCGATCTTCACCAGCCCGGCATCCTCGGCCTGGTCCTTTTCCCACTGGATGAGCGGCAATCCCTTGCGCGAAAGCTCCACCGGGACATACTTGTGGATCTCGTCCGGCACGATGATCAGTCCACCGCAGTGCAGGGAAAGGTGCCGGAGTTGCCCGTTCAGGCGCTGGGCAGTCGACAGTATCTCCTGCCAGTCGGCGGAAAGCTTTTCCCCCTTGAAAAGCGGATGCCCGGCAACCGCTGCGGCGCTCTGGTCCGCCTTCCAGAACCGGGAGATGCGCTCCGTCATCTCCTTGATTTCGAAATCCGGCAACCCGTAAACCTTTGCCACCTCCCGAAGCGCCGACCTTCCCTTGAACCCCACGTGGTTCGCCACCATAGCCGCACGTTTCGCCCCGTAGCGGGCAAAAGCGAAATCGAGGATGGCATCCCTCTCGTCCCAGGGGAAATCCATGTCGATATCGGGCGGATCGGTTCTTCCTTCGTTGAGGAAGCGCTCGAAGAAGAGGTTATGCCGGATCGGGTCGACGTGGGTGATGCCGAGGCAGTAGGCAACAAGCGAGGCGGCGGCGCTCCCCCTGCCGCAGGTGCGCTCCGACTGTTTCGAGATCTCCTCCACGACCAGGAAATAGTGGGAAAACCCCTTGTCGCGGATTATGGCCAGCTCTTTGGCAAGGCGCGCCTCGACTTTTTCGTCGATCGCGCCGTAGCGCCACACGGCTCCCTTCCGCGAGCGGAGTTGCAATTCCTGGAACGCTGAGACATCCCCGAACTCGCGGAAAGCCGGGAAGATGGTGCGGGAGAAATCCCAGTCGTTGCGGCAAAGGCGCGCGACGTTCAGCGTGTTTTCCAGCGCTTCCGGGCAATGGGGGAAGAACTCGGCCATTTTGTCCGGGGGAAAAAGGAGATCCGAGTCGCAGGCGGTATCCTCGGGTTTCAGCCGGGAAAGCTTGGTGTTGAGGTGGATCGCCCGCAGGACGCGGTGCAGATGGACGTCGTCACGGGCAAGGAATACGGCGCGGGAAGTGGCGACCGGAGGAAGCCTCATCTCCCTGGAGAGGGCGAGCGAGCGGTGCATTGCGTGTCCCGGCGAAAGCTCGACGAAGAGCGACTCCTCGGAATCTTTCTTTAGTGCCGACAGCAGCTTAGCGTCGTCGCTGATGACCACGACATTGCGCCGGTACTCGGCCAGGGCCTGGATCAGGTCGAACTGCTTGCGGCAATGCAGATCGGAGAGCAGTCGGGAGATGTTGGCGTAACCCTCCTCGTTCCGGGCCAGAAGGACCGCCCGGTTTTGCGCCGTAACCGC
>Ga0209540_10000530_pt1 | contig 35459 bp, 57 predicted proteins | sample BarGraIncu01121A_FD_184501 | JGI IMG/M metagenome (GOLD analysis project Ga0209540, IMG submission 184501) | Arctic peat soil microbial communities from Barrow, Alaska - Barrow Graham LP Incubations 011-21A (SPAdes) (version 2) | ecosystem: Environmental > Terrestrial > Soil > Wetlands > Peat... | reverse complement strand
GGTACTTTCAACAGTGCCGGAATCACTGACGCTTCAAAGGCGCAGGCAATCCGGGGCATTGCAAAGAAGTACCTGTCCGGAACGATCCTCATGAAAATGGGGGTCAACCTGAGAAGCGGTATCACGTACATCGGAGGTGACTGTTGTGAATCCGAACTATGTTGACACAATCACTATCTGGAACTGCCTCAAGGGCGCGGACAATCCAGCGGGTACGGGCGACGTGTGGTACAAGCGCGAAATAGAAAAGTGTTTTTTTAAGTGTGTAACGCAACAGGTCAACAGTGGGTTTAATTCGCAAATGGCGGGCGCGTACACGTGTAGAATCCCTGCCTCGGTCTTGTATCTTTCTTATGCAAAGTGGGTGGCAAAAGCCGCAAATGTGCGGGCGAACTTCTTTACAATGCACAATGACGATATTGTGATTTTAGACAGCTCTACGGACACCATAACAAACGCATCCCCGAATACTTCGGCACAAATCCTTGCAAAAAACAAGCCAAACGCTTTTAAGGTAACAGCTTGTGCAGACAATTCAAGAGGGATTGATCCGCATTACAGGTTGGGTGGCTGACATGAAGATCGATTTCAAGTTTAACAAATTGGAAAAGACGATCATTGAAGAAACGACGGGCGGCGACAAAACGCTGCTATTCATGGCAAATGAAGCGCGAAAGTTGATGCAGCCGTATGTGCCGGAACTTAATCACATCCTTGTCAAAAACGTTTCTACATATGTTGAAAAGGGTCAAGGGATCATTGAGTACAAATCACCTTATGCGCGGTATCAGTTTGGCGGTAAAGTCATGGTTGGTAATGCGCCTAAATCGGTGACGGACAGAAACCTGCACTATTCCAAACCGACAGCCACATCACACTGGGACAGGGCAATGCTGGTCGCTCGCAAGGCTGATCTGACAAAGGCGGTACAGAACTACATCAAATTGAGAGGGGGCTGATTATGAGCAAGCATGACATCATGAAGGCTTATTTGGAGCCTCAAGTTTTGACCGTATCAACCAACGTCCTGAACTTCAACGCCACAACCGACATCCCTGACACAATGGCTTTTGTTACGCAGTACGCTGACAAATGGGTCAAGAGGTACACCAGAAATGCAGGTGTGAAAGAGTACGGTTTTGCAATCATCATCACAAAAACACATTCGTCTGCTACGGATGACCTAAATCTACTGGCTATGAATATGGCCGATGCTTTCGGGGCATGGATCGACGCGCAGAACACCGCGAAGATATTCCCTGATTTCGGCGTGAAATGTCAGGCCAGAAAAATCGAAAGTCTACAGAACATGGCGAACTTAGCAGAAGTAAATCTCGAAACCTGCACCGCGAGATACATGTTGCAGTGCAAAGTCACATACTACGAGGAGGTATAACATGCTTTTATCCACACTCATGACCGGCATTACGCCGAATCCCGCATTCACCGGATGGTCAACCAATGACGATATGGTGCTTGCTATTGATCTGGACCCGACAGCGGTCATCCCGACAGCGGTCACGGCTTATGCTGTGGTCGAAATCGGTATCAGCGGACTGGATGCACAGCTCAATCCCATTATGTCGGAGAAGAATTACATCCGCGCCGGTCAGTCGTCTATCAAGACGGGCAACCAGCGGACGTTCAAGCCCGCAGGAGATCGCTACATCGGCGACGCGGCACAGGACTACATGCTCAACTTCTTGCGCGCACAGGGTAAGGGGAACGCCTGTATCACAAACTATGTCTATTTCAACATGCTTACGGGCGTGGGCGAAACTGGACAGGTGTCTATTGTTGTCAACTCCGAGGGCGGCGGCGCTGCCGGAGAGAGTTCTGCATTTGATATCGATCTGAAAAAGGTCGGTTCTTCTCCTGCTACATATTCGTATGTTGCCGGTGCGTATTCCGCAGTTGCTCTTTCGACAATCGTTCCTGCCGACGGTGCTCCGTCCATTGCTATTGATGCTTCCATTGTCATCACGTTCAACAATGCCATTGCTGAAAATGCGATCGCCCTGTTTGACGGTACAACTGGGAATGTTGTTGCTTGCACTGCCGCATGGGATGCAACGAAGAAGATCATCACCATTACACCCGCTGCTGATCTGACTGCCGCAACATCTTATATCGTATCGGTTGCCGGAGTCGTTGACGTGTACGGTCAGGCTCTTGCTACGGTCGGAAAGAACTTCACTACCGCTTAATCCAGGACGATCAAAACGGGCGGGGTCGAAAGGCCCCGCTTTCCTTTAAGGAGTAACGGTCATGAAATCGGGAGCGTATAAAGAGAATATTAAATTGGATAATTTCAAAATGTCTATTGCAAAAGTAGATTTATCGGGAACACCAGGAATTCAATATAAATGGATGGACAATCAAAATAAACCAGTAGCTGAATTTACAAGCTTTGACTGGTGGGATGGAAAAAATATAGAGAATCTCAGAGTGAATGATAACTATAAGAAACAAGGATTATCTTATCAGATATTAGATTATGCAACAAAAACAATAGGCTGTAAATTTTTAGCCGTAAACAAAGATAATGAAGTAGCAAAGCATGTTTATGATAAATATGGATTTATCGTTTCAGAGGAAGATACAAATAAATATTACATGAAACTTAAAATAAGGAGAAAATTTTTATGACTATGAAAATTAACGAAGTTGACTTTGAATTTGATATTTTCGACATTGACCAGTCTGAAGCATATGAAAAAGCTATTGAGAATTTCGATCTGGAAGAAAAGGCACTTATTGAAGCAAAGGCAACGGAAAAGATGTCCGCAATGAATCGCTTCATGATCAGCATGTTCCGTACGTTCTTCAAGACAGCTACAGGGGTTGACGTTTTGGCTACTTGCAAAAACTCCAATGCCGCATCAGAGGCATATTACGACTTTATTACAGCGGTCGGAAAACAGAAATCATATGTCGTGGAGAAGTATGATCCTAAACGGGTGAGATAAATGAACATTCTGCTTGATGCACTTCCGGAATCGGTCGAGATAGACGGTGCTGACTACCCTGTCAATTGGGGGTATCGAACATTTATTCTTATTGAGATCTGCATATTTGACACAAAGATATCCGACAATGTACGGCTTGCAACCGCAATGAATTACTTTTATGTCGACGTTCCTCCGGATCCCTCACAGGCATTCGAAAAAATGATGTGGTTTTATCGCGGCGGAGTCGAGGAAAAGAAAACAAAGAGTAAGGGGTTGAATGCAAAGCGTTGCTATTGTTTTGAGCAGGACGCGGCTTATATCTATTCAGCATTCAAAACGCAGTACAATCTTGATCTGAATGAACTGTTCAGCAAGGACCTGCATTGGTGGAAATTTAAAGCCTTGTTCGAATCCCTTGATGATGAATTGAAAATGTCAAAGATCATGGGCTATCGACTCACGAACACAACCGGCATGGATAAAGGTCAAAAGAAGTTTTACAACGAAATGAAAAGTCAGTATGCGTTGGATGTTGAAACGAACGTCGACAGTAAAATGGCATTGGCAAAACGAAACGCGGATATGCAGAAATATGTCAGCAGAAGAGCAAGCGAGGTCAACAGTGGACAAATATAGAGCAATTACACCGGAAGAACTTGATATCCTCTCTGGGTCTGTTGGAATTGAAATGGATGACATAAAAGACTGTGCGTCTCAACTCATGGAATACGGGCACGGTCACAGGGTTAAGTGTCCGCACTGTGGGTATGATATGCCGATATGGTATGACGATACAGGTCAGAGCAAAGGGCTTTTTGTCCGATGCAAAGGGAAGAAGTGCAAAAAGGAATTCGAAATCAAAATCAAGTAGTGCCGTTGTGCCGATGATTTTATCACATAAAAGGTGGTGAGCGCATTGAACGACGGTACTATCAAGATAGGAACCGAACTAGACCAGACCGGTATGAAAAAGGGTCTGGACGGCTTAGGCGGGTACGCTCAAAAAGGATTCGGGGTAATTGGTAAGGCCGCGCAGGTCATGGGCGGGGTCGCTGTGGGCGCCATTGCTGCCGTGGGTACCTCTATGGGCGCTGCCGTGGTCGCAGGCTTTAATTACAACAAGCAAATGGAGAACTACATGGCGTCGTTTACCACGATGCTTGGAGACGAAGCTACGGCGCTTGCAAAGGTTGAGGAGCTCAAGAAACTGGCTGCCGCAACTCCCTACGAAATGGGAGATCTGGCAAAGGCAACTACCACCCTTTTGGCTTTTGGTATTGCAAACGAAAAATCTACAGAAGATTTGACCATGCTCGGAGATATATCTCTTGGTTCGGTTGACAAACTTGACCGTCTGACAATAGCATTCGGTAAGGCGTCCTCACAAGGTAAACTTACCGGCGAATCTGTGCAGATGATGATAGAGGCCGGATTCAATCCCTTAAAAGTTATCTCTGAAACAACCGGCGAGACCATGCTCGAACTGACCGACAGAATGTCCAAAGGTGGAATCTCTGCAGATGAAATGACAGCCGCATTCAAAAAGGCGACATCAGAGGGCGGGCAGTTTTACAAGGGCATGGAAATTGCTTCAAAGACTACGGACGGCATGATTTCCACTCTCAAAGATAACGCAAACGCTTTCCTTGGTCAGGTCATGGAACCGATTTCGGCGGCAATCAAAGATAAATTGATTCCTACTGCTCTTACTGCTATCGACAAACTAACAAAAGCATTCACAAAGGACGGGGTTCCCGGGCTTATTAAAGCTGTCAAAGAAATCGCTCCCGTTCTGTCTCCTGTAATCGATCTGTTTACATGGATTATCGAAAACGCGGAGACGCTGGCAAAGGTTATCGGGGTCGTTACGGGCGCAATGCTCGCATACAATACCGTTCTGCTTATTCAAAATACGGCACTTGAGATAAGCAATGCCCTTGCGGTTATCAGTGCTCTCAAAACGGGTGGCATGGCGGCGGCAAAGCTTGTCTTGACTGGAATCATCGGGGCAGAAACGGCGGCAACTACAGGCGCTACGGCGGCACAATGGCTGTTGAATTTGGCAATGGATGCAAACCCTGCCGGACTCTTAATCGGACTCATAGCGGCTCTCGGTACCGCCCTTGTGCTTTTTGGGGGACATACGGATGTTGCAACTCAAGCCACGCAGAAGCTTTTAGACGAATCAAAAAATCTTATTACATCCTGTAAGGATTCAGCAGAAGCTTTTGCAGAGCAAAGCGGTGAAGCCGACATAAATGCAGCCGTGACACAGAAGTTGTCTGATAAATTATTCGCTCTTTCCGACAAGCAAAGAAAAACCAACGCCGAAAAGAAAGAAATGACTTCGCTTGTCTCACAATTGAACGGGCTGATGCCTGATCTGAATTTGACGATTGACAAACAGACCGGATTATTGAGCGAGAACAAAGACGCGGTCGACAGGCTGATTAAGTCAAAATTGGCTGAAATCAAATTGCAGGCAAACGAAGATCGGCTACTCGGCATATACAAAGAAGAACTAGAACTAACCGACGCTATGACTGCTGCACAAAAATCGTTGACGGACGCAAAGGCAAAAGACGAAAAGAACAAACACATGTATTCCGACGATTGGGACGCGATCATGAACGCCAAAAAGGCCGTTGATCTGCTGACCACTTCCCTTAGTGAAAATGCCGCAATGGCAAAGACGCAAGAGGACGCAATCGGTCAAAGCGGAGCGGCTACCATCCCATACACAGACTCGATCTTGAAAACAGGGAAAGTTGTCATAGACACAAACAAAGATATGGTTGCATCGGTAACATTAACTGCAGAGGAAACAAAGGCAAAACTCAAAGAACAGGAAGACGCCACAAAAAAATATTACGATGATCTGCAAAAATCGTTTGAGAATCATCTTTCCGAAATGGGCAGCCTTGAGACGTTGGGAATTGAGAGAAGCAAATTAACTGCTGCCGAACTGAAAAAGAACCGTGATCAGCAGGTTAAGGACTATCAAGACTGGCGTGCTGGACTGAAAGTGATTGCCGAACAAGTACCCGGGGACGTGCTTGCCGAATTGGAAAAACTAGGTCCTACATACGATCAGATCATTGACGACCTTGCAAAAATGACACCGGAACAAGTAGCGGCATGGGTAGAATCGTGGCGTGCGCCCGCAAAAGAAGCGGCTCAAGCGGCAATAGAAGAAATGGGCAAAGCACCAGGAGCGGCATACGAAGCCGGAAAGAGCACGGGATTTGAGTTTGATAGAGGGCTTAGGCTGGGCATTGCTGCTACGAAGCTTCCAGACATCCATGTCAAAGTGGTTTTGGACTCGAACGGAAAAATCAGTACTCCACTGTCAACAACGGGTTACCTCAATATTCCGAAGTTTGCAGAAGGCACAAAGTATCTTCCGCGAGACATGGTTATTCTGGCTCACAAGGGTGAGGCAATCATACCAGAGGCTCAAAATCCCTATGCTAACCCGATCAGCCAGATGCAAGGGCAGGCCTATAGCCGCTCTGTTCCTAGCGAGTCAACGGCACTTCGTTCAATGTCGTCCGGTTCTTCCGGTGCATCCGATACATTGAAAAAGGGTCCGGAGGTTATTATCATTCCGGTTTCTGTAGGCGGTAACCAGATCGAGGAAATCGTTGTCAAAGCGGCGGACAATTACGCCATTAAGAAAAACAGGTGAAGAGATGTCAATTTTAACGATCGGATCAACAACTCTGGACGACAACATCAATTCATATTCTGTGCGCAAAAAAGACGTTATCGCGGAATCGGGAGAATCTGAAACCGGTGTAAGTTGGGATCAGCGTATTCGGGCGGGCAAGGTAACGATATCGGTCGAGTTTACATTTAACGATACCGAAATGGCGGCTTTTGGGGTCTTGATTGCTAATCCCACGTTTAGCATGACATATCTTTGCAGGGGTAGTCAGGTAACGGGCACGTTCAAGGTCAGGGCAAGCGACGAAAACATGCTAGGCGATGATCTTAATGAGTGCACGATTAACTTTGAGGAGTTGTAATTATGACAGCTGGATATTTGGCAATCTTAGCCGATCCGACAATAGCGAGAGACTATGCTGCATCTGTCACGATTTACGGATCCCCGAATACCGTACTGGACGATGACAACATTCTTTTGGGGTCGATGAAATATTCCGAATCAACGGCCTCCGGGAGAGAGATATCCATCGGAACAACAGTCATGTCGGAATTGAATCTTACATTGTTGAATCTCGCCGGGGAGCTGGATGGTGTTGCTCTTCAGAACAGCGCGTTATTGGATCAGGTGGGATTAATGCTAGACGTTGACTACTACGCTAAAGATGGATTGAGCAGTCAGGCACAAAGCGTTTGGGCGACAAACCTTATTACAAATGGTAATTTTAGTGATGTACCACCGGATGCTTGGCGGGGAATATGGGGAATTGAGAATGCAGCAGGAAGTGTAAGTGATAATACCCTTATATTAACCGGAAATGGCGATGGTTTAGCAAAAGATGCATATCAACTTGTGCCCGCAGGAACAATCGGACATAAATATTACTGTAGTGCCAAAATACTGGTTACTGATTCTGCTTGTATAAATATAGCATTGTTATATGACTACCAATATTCGAGACTTGTGTATGGACCAACTGCAAACACTTGGTACGACATGTCGGGAATAGTTATTCCTGCGACTGCATCTAATGTGTTTTACTTTAGGAGCGAATACGCAGATGCCGCAACTGCCTTTGACAAGGTTGTGAAAGCAAAAAACATTAGTCTAATTGATCTTACTGCGACATTTGGTGCAGGAAATGAACCTACTGCCGCACAAATGGATACCATGATGGAACAGTACCCTAATTCATGGTTTAACACTACTGCTCAAATGACTACAGACATCATCACTTACACGCAAAATTCTCCTTCCGTTACATACCCTAGTCCCATCACTTCCAACCTTGCCGCAGGAACTTACAAGTACACTTCTACTGATGGTATCTATGAGTTTACTCTTTCCGATGCACTGCGCGGAATAGGTACAGCATTAGACAAAGTAGTTTTTGACAGGGTAAGCCATAACGGAGTATTAGAGAAAAGGAACGCGAGGATAGCTTCGTACAACGGCGAATCCATCACAACGCCATACCTCTCCACAACAGGAGCATTGACGACGGGCGCAGAAGTAGTCTATCAGCTTGTTACACCAACAACAGCCGCACTTGTGTTTACAAAGGTAGCATCGTCTGCCGCAACAGAAGTGCCCATGACGTTCCTGACAAGCACGCCATCTGATGATTATCCTGCTTCCCGTGAATGGGTCAACCTTGGCTATTTTATTATTGTCGAGGCTCCTCGCGGAATAAAGACAATACCGATCAAGGCATACGACCGCATGGTATTAACGGAGCGCCCGTTCTACTTAGCGGGGGTCACGTTCCCCTGTTCGATTAGTTCTGCTCTTAGCGACATTTGCCTAGCGTGTAGCATTACAACGACCGGATTATCCGGCACAAACAGTACAATCACACTCGCAGGGATTCCCGAAAGTTCAAGAATGACTTGCAGGGATGCGATCGGATATTTGGCTATGCTCTGCGGCAAGGTAGCAAGGTTCTCTCGCGCGGGGGTTTTGGAGTTTGTCTGGTATGGCACAACGCCAACTGTGACAATCACGCCTGCACTTCGAGATGTCTTGAAAGTCGATCCCGTACAGATCAGTCTTACCGGTGTCGAATATGTTGCGGTGGACTCCAATAATGTCCAGACAACGTATAGGGCCGGAACAAACGATTACTGCTTATCTCTTGCGGAGAATCCGTTTATGTTGGGTCAACCCGTGCAGGCAATACTTGACGGGATATGGGCGGACATCGGGGCGTCCAGCTATTACATTTTCGATTGTGATATGCAGGGCGATCCGTCTTTTCTGGCAACCGACTGTATTACGGTTGTGTTACCGGATACGACATCAATCAACACGATTATCATGACACATAATTATTCATATCGCGGTCATTCCATTTTGTCGGCAGAGGGCAGGGCGGTTGCTCTGGCGAAGTATAAACCGGCTGCCGAAAAACAGCTATCGGCTATTGCGCAGCAAGAACAAATCGCGGTTCAAAAATTAACTACGTACCAGCTGGCAATGCTTCAACTGAACGAGTTTTCCGCGCAATCAACAGGGCTTTACCCGTCATCCGAAACACTGCCGGACGGGTCTGTTATTTACTATCAGCATGATCATCCTTTGCGGGCAGACAGTATCTTTATTTGGCGGCAGACAGCCACAACATTCACATACTCCGCAGACGGAGGCGTTACATGGCTTGGTTACGACGCAACCGGCAACATCCTTGCAAGGGTCCTGAATACTATCGGCATAAATGCAGACTGGATTAATGCAGGAGTAGTTAATGCATCAAGAGTATCGATCAGTGGATCATCTACTTACGCTTCCGGGTACGACCCATCTGAGGCAGCATCCGCCGCTGAAGTCGCGCGTCTAGCCGCAGCGGCCGCTCAAACAGATGCAGACACAGCACAGACCACTGCAAACACAGGAGTAACGAATGCGGCAACTGCACAGACTCAAGCGAATACAGCCACCACTAATGCGGCTACAGCGCAAACTGCCGCAACAAATGCAGCAACAGTGGCAGCCGCAAAGAACAAGACGTTTTATACGCAGCCTGCACCGCCTTACTACATCGGGGATGTCTGGCAGAAACAGCAAGTGCCGGTTGACGTAACCGACATAGTAAAATGCACGGTCACGAGGCTCACGGGTGCCTATACTGCGGCTGATTGGGCGAACGCATATACGCTGGCAGAGATCGCCGCAATGGGATCGACGATTATCAGCGGGGGACACATCATCACTTCCTTGCTGACGGCAAACAATGTCACCACCGGAAAAATGCAAAGTGTAGATGGGGGAACCTATTTTGATCTAGACAATTCGAAAATACTAGAAACCGCAGTTATCGGAGGGAAAACGATCACGGTTGAAATCTCTGCGGCAAAGCCTTTTGAGCTATCAATTGATGGACGTCCTCAAATTTATGTCAAAAACGGAATCCTTGTCACGAGCATTTATGACGTGAATGAAGATGGGTACGTTGATGAGGCGGATCTGGATCTTGTAGCCTATTATGTACTGCACCCCTCAGAACAGGCCGCAGGGTTAGCGCTGTACCCAAAAATGGATGTTAACCGAAGTGGAACCTTAAGCTCTTCGGACCTGACGCTAATTTCCAGAGCAGCCCACACAGATGCACGTACACTGAACGGCTTACGTGCTGACGAGATCGCTTGCCCCCCAACAATTAACGGTTCATTAATTTTCAGTAGTACATCATCTGGAACCGCTCAATCTAGCGAAATACCCGTCGCTGGAGCATCGGGAAAAACAGTCACGCTAATAGAAGGATCAATATTTAATATCAGATATTTTACATCGGGAGAACTTGCACTATTCACAGTGATAAAAAAACAAACGGGAATTGTGCTGCAATGTGGTAATGCAACATTACTAAACGAGATCGGTAACAAAGCATGTGATATTTCCTTGGCCGTGTCGTAAAAGGAGGCTACATATGATCAGAATCCGAGCAGGCCCCAAGTAATCACGCAGCGCTTAGGCGCTTTTTTATAGCAAAAAAGAAGGTGAAAAATGGAAGAAAGGCGGGTTAAACCAATGGCAGAGAACGGAGAGGACAGACGGGATCCATCGGCAAATGTGTTGCAGTTGGTGGGCAATGCTACAAAATACCTAGAGGAACTGCACAGGCAGTCGCAAGAGTTTCTAAATCAAAAATTGCAGCTGGCAGTAGAAGCCTCGCAAAGAGAGAGGGCCGCAGAATCAGAACGAATTAATTCTCTTCGCGCTGTTGACGTTGAAGCGGTAAAAGTAGCAAATCAAATGGCCGTAAAACAGGCGGAAGTTCTTGCCAATCAGATGGCAGAGAACGCAGAGACATTGCGTGCTTCAATGGCTAAAACAGCAGAAACCCTTGCCTTGCAGTTGCAACAGGTAACGAACACGCTTGATAGTCGAATTAAGGTTGTAGAGCAAAAACAGTACGAGTCGGCAGGAACGAGCAAGGGCAGTCGCGATATGTGGGGCTGGGTGTCAGCCGGAGTAATTCTTATTATTGCTGTTGTTTCATTTTTATATAAATAAGCAAATAAAAGAAAGTGGATTAGTAACATGTTGTAATATTCTCTGAATAGTTGTACAATGTTGGTGGAGGTGATACACATGTTGAGAATGAAAGATATTGTACAACTATTTGGAGTTAGCAGGGTGACGGTTTACAAGTGGATGCAAGAGGGAATGCCTCACGTTCGCATAGGCGGCCTTTTATTTTTTGACAAAGATAAAATTGATGCGTGGGTGGGCGAACATGAGAGAAATTAAGCTGACGCAAGGATTTGTCACGATTGTAGACGACGGGGATTTTGAAGAATTGTCTAAGCACAAGTGGTACTACAATCAGGGGTATGCCGTTAGATCGATTGCCCTAGACGGCGGGGAGCAGGAGAAAGTGCTTATGCACGCTGTCATTATGGGTAAGAATGGGGGTTTAGAGGTTGACCATATAACCGGAGATCGCCTTGATAACCGGCGCGAAAATCTTCGGCACGTAACAAAAAGACAAAACCAGCAGAATCAGATGTCTCCGCGAGGAACTTCAATCTATAAGGGCGTGTATTGGAACAAAGCGACAAGCAAGTGGGCGCCACAAATAAGAATAGGCGGAAAGAGATATTATCTTGGACGCTATGGATCGGAACGAGACGCGGCGTGGATTTACAACGTATGGGCCGAATCATTCTTCGGAGTCTACGCAAGATTAAATGTTTTATAGGAGGAAATTATTATGGATGCATTAGTAACATGGGCGGGTCTTTTAACAATGGCGGGCGCGGTTCCCGTAGTGCTTCTTATCGTACAGTTTTTCAAGACGGTTTCGTTTATGGCAAAGCTTGACACGCGGGTGTTTGCCTATATTGTGGCTTTGGCTATCATGGTTGCGGCAACGTATTTCTCAGGCGGGGCAATTGACGCATACGCCATAGCTATTGTTAATGCGGTTATTGTTGCTTCGTCTGCAATGGGTATCTACACGGTCACATTTGCCAAATCGGACGAAGCGAAGAAAGCAGGAACATCATGAAAGTATTTTTATCAGCCTCAAGTCAAGACGGTAATATTGGCGCGGTTTCCGGATACGTCGAATCCGCTGTCAATAAAAGAATAGATGATGTATCGGAGCGCGAACTCAAGCGTCACGGTGTCGAGACCATGCGCAACGTACCAGGTGACACGTTCACACAGCGTACAGACCGATCTAACGCATGGGGTGCAGATATTCACTCCTGCTCGCACACAAACGCGAACAACAGGCTGACAAAGGGCATCACGTACATAGGGTGCTTCAATGCGGCAAATGCATCTTTGAAATCTACCAAACTGGCAAACATTTGTGCGGCAGAAGTCAGAAAAGCGTTCCCGGAAAGAATTGTAAAGATCGTTACGTACACATTTCACGAGGTCACCAAGACGAATGCACCTTGCGTCTATTTTGAGTGGGGATTTCATGACAACCTTGAGGACTGCAAGTGGATTCTTGCGCATATTGAGGATATCGGGATTGTACAGGCAAAGGGACATCTTGCGTACTTTGGCATTGCATATGCTGCAGCGGTAGTACCGCCAGTAGTACCACCTGCTGTTATCCTGCCAACTCCTTCAGCTCCGGCAACGGGAATTGTCGTCGGTGGCACATATTCCGTTGCTGTCGTGGGTAATACTTCGTCTGACGGCAAGGGGGTACCTTACATCGCTATGTCAATGCCCGGAAAGTGCCTCAAGATTTCAGCGGGAACAATGTATCCTTATGGGATGGATCTAAAGGGCGCGGGGTATGTTACCGCTTGGTTCCCTGCATCAGCAATCAAATAGCAGGAGGGTGGCATATGTTTTTCAGAAAGAAGAAATGCCGGCACTGTAATGACTTCTCTACTTGGACGTATTGCCCGAACTGTGGGAAAAAACATCGAACCAAAAAGACATAAGTAAAAGCCGTCTCTTTCCTTTCGGGGATTGAGGCGGCTTTTTTCTATTTATCGGTATTGTAACGCGCGAGGTCAGCACAGGGTAGTTCTAACCCAATCCATCGTTGCCGGTTCGGTGATTGTTAGATCAGAAATAGCTAAATCCGATACGTGCGGCGGGTTAAAGATGCGCCATGTTGTGATTGCAATCAAGACAGCCAACACGGTGAGAATAGTAAACGATATTCGAAGAAACCATTTCATGTTTCCACCTCCAAAAGTTCCGGATTTTCGTGAATGTTGCCGATAACTTCAAAGTATTTTCCAACGACGCTTTTATACATCGTGCTAGGGGCAAAATCTTCTGACTTATAATTTTTCCAATTGTTATCCGACAGCTTAAATTCTGAAAAATGCCCGTCGCAAAAACCAATTTGATACGTTACAATAGATTCTCCTTTGGCACGCCTCCCATCAAGATGGGTCATTCCTGATTGTGACTTACAGATATCACCCTCAAAAATCTTTGTGCCGTTCTTGTCTAAAAGTCCGGTAAATTGTTCTAAGATAATTGTTGCTTGCCTTATGTTGTCAAATCCTTTGTTCCGATATGCCCACTTATCGGTCGTGCAACCATCGCTATACTTAATGCCGCCCTGACAAAAACACAAGGTATCACAATTAAGCATTATTTTCTTTTCCGCATCCCATCCTCTAAATAAAATCTCTCTCATTTCCTTTTCCTCCTGTTTTATTTTTTTATATCTCTATTATATGTCCGTTTGGTCATAGCGTCAATAGTCGCATACGCCCATTTGTTTGTGATATTATACAAGTTTTTGATTGAATTTTTGTGCATATTGTTGCCCGTTTGGTCATTGCAGATACGCCCGAACGGTGCTATTGTTGTATTAGCAAAACAAGGAAGGGGGCAGAAAATGAAAATAGAGCAGATTCGAAAATCTAAGAAAATGACACAGAAAGAACTTGCCGAAAAAGCCGGTATCGGGATACGATCAATCCAGAGATACGAACGAGGGGAACGGTCTCCGACAATCAAGATACTATACAAAATAGCTGATGGATTGAAAGTGAACGTCAGTCAGCTTATGTGAAAGGAGGATGAAATGGGAGTTATTTTCGTATTTGCCGCAATCGGTATTATCTCGACACTTTGTACGATCATATTCGTTTTGACCTTTGCAATCAATGACTATCTCCAAAAGAAAGACCGGAAGAAATATCGGCACATGGGTACTTTTGATGTCAGTCCATTCGATGTTGAGGGCGAGGCATACGAACCCAGAAGGAGCAGAAGATGAAACAGACAAATTTTGAATGGTTGCTGGCACTGAAAACCGCCGAATCAGACATGAGACAAAGAGAAAAACGCGAAGAGTTTTTGGCGAGAAGAGAAACGTCATCTTATCAGGATACCAGGGATTTCCTTGCTTGGCTTGCATCGCCCCACATCGAACCGATCATCTTGAATGTTGCAGAACGCAAGGCGGCGGTGCTGGCCGTCGCAATCGGGTTGCCGTGGATAAGAAAAACACAGCTCATCACATATATAAGCGAACTTGACAAAATGTCACCTGTATATCCGATTTGCGACATCCCGAATATTAAGCCTCTTTGCGAACTATTTGTAAGTGACAATAATTCCAAACCTATTGACCTCCGTACACTGCTATGAATAACGCAGGATTGGCAATAGGAATGTTTGTTTTTCTCGGTCTGGCTGCCATTGTCTGTATCACTTGGAACCAGTTCAGCGCAGAGCAGGACGCCAAAGAAGAACACATAAGGAGAACTGAGAAATGAAATTTTGTCACAGAAAATCAGAAGAAGCACTTTGCCCGCGTATCTGCTGCCGTGAGTGCACGGGATATTGCGACAAGCGATGCATTGAATCCGCTGAAACGTGCGGGAAAACGTTCGAGAGGGAGAACAAATGAACGAAGCACTCAAATCCGAACTGGACGATCTGAACATCGCCTTGATTTTTCTAAACGAAGCACGGGGTCGCACACAAGACTTGAAGAAATGCTGCGATGCTCCCAATCCCACGAAGAAAGACTTCCCCGATATCGACAACAGAATCGCGCGCATTCAGTCTTCGATTGACCGATTTCAACGAAGAGCAAACGACATTACGCGAATTTTCAAATTAGAAGAAGCCGAAAGGGAAAGAGCCGCAAAGGGCTGACAGGCACAGGAGGGAAATCAATGAAAGTTAAGATTTTGAACGAAACGGGGTATTGTCTGCCAAATGAGTGCATCGGAAAGATTGTCAAGGCCAAGAGATACGAGGTAGAGGGAAATCTTATCATGATTTCCGGCGCTGAACTGGCAAGGGCGGGACACGTTTCAAACTCGATCACCACTCTTGCTTTTTACGAAGGAACGGAGGTTGAGGTCGTATGAACGATTACGCACAACAAGCCGCTATGAACCGAGCAGAGGACAAATATCTCTCTGCTCCAGAATATGAGGACCCAAAGATTTTATGTGACGAGTGCAGCGAAGATATTACCGGCGAAACCAGATACGAGATTTGCGGAAACGTGTTCTGCGCTGACTGCATCGACAATATGAAAGTGGAGGGAAACTAATATGACGGTCGAGAAAAAGCCGGTTGCAATGGTACATTTCTTGGATGACAACGGAAAACCCACGGGTCACGATTTTCCGTATCTTATCCCGAAACACCTTGAGGAAAAGTGCGAGGGCGGCGTAATGGTCTGCGTCCCGTTGAAAGAGACTTACGTATCAGCGATTATTGTCGATCTAACATGGACTAGCTATCTTTCGGCGAGCAAGATAAAGTCGCTGGAATCTATAGCATTTATAGGAGGGAGTACAAACATGAAAACCAAAGAACCTAGTGAGCTTATCTGCGTCGACGCTCTTCCGACAATAGAGGCAAGACTCGAAGCGGAGAATGCGTTGATAGCTGAGAAGATTGCAAATTATCTTTCAATAATTCCCACAAAGGAAGGCATTCAGTCGATTAAGGCAGGCAGGGCAGAACTGAACAACATGTTCAAAGAATTTGAAGGTCAGCGCATTAGATTAAACAAGGCGCTCGACAAGCAATACGATGATTTCCTTGTGCCTTACAAGAAAAACATATCTGCTCCGCTTATTGATGCAGAAAGCCGTCTCAAGAAGATAGTTGACGAATATGAGGACGCAATCAAGGGTGTCAAGGAAGCAGAGATCAGAGAATACTTTGCCGATTATCTTTTAAACTACTCAAATATCGATTTCCTCACATTTGAAAGAGTTGGCTTGAATGTCACGAAGACAGCCAACACAGAGGCTCTCAAAAAGCAGTGTGCCGACTTTGTTGACCGTGTATCTGACGATTTGGAAATGATCTCTCTACAGCCGGATCAAGCGGAAATCCTTGTTGAGTACATACCCACTCTCAACGCGGCACAAGCCATTACAACCGTCGCGGCAAGACACAAGGTCATAGCGGCACAGAAAGCAGCTATAGAGGCACAGAGGGCGGCATACAGACCCGCGCCGATGCTGGCACCCGAACCAATACCGGAAGAAATGCCGAATCCCGAACCGGTACCGGAAGCCATTGTTGAATCCGCCTTACAAAAAATAGCGCGAGTGCGCTTTCCAAACGAAGAGGGAGAATTTAGAGGGCAAGAATATTCTTATTTGCTTCCCGAAGGTTCGGAATATCGCGTCGGCGAAATTTGGGAAGTAAGCACAAAGCGGGGAAAAACGGATGCACAAATATCCGGGTTTGGAACAGTTGAAGATGTTCCAGAACGATTCATCCCATATCTCAAGTATCTTCCTAAATCAAAGTTCATTGATGATTTCGCCATTCCTGATTTCTCTCCTGATGATTTCGAGTTTCCGGCATTTGAACCGGGACCGGAAGAAGTCAACGAACGGGCGGAACCCAAAACAGCGACTATCAAAATTGCGGTTGTGGACACAATCGAACGCATCGATGCACTGCTCGAAATGTTGAACCAGCTGGGGTACAGCTATCGCGAAATCAAGGAGGGGTGACATGGATGGACATGTTTCTTTTACCTCCAATGACGATTGTTACAACCCATATGACAGCTACAGCATGATTTGCGTGCATTGCAACTGCTGCGGGCGGTTTGATAAGGCAACAATGTATGAGTGCAGATTAGCAACAGACAAAAGACAACTTGAAGAAGAACGCCAAAAAACAGATGATCCCAATTTTCAAATGGAGATTCAACAGAAAAACATAAAGCTGAATATTCAGTGGTATTTGGACAGAATCGCGGTATCGGAAGCAAAGATTAAGGAGGGCTGAAAATGAGTGCCGAAACATTGAAAGTTTATGAGCCAAAAATCTACGCGGCTATCTGCTCGATCATTGGTGACATCGGAGCAGTCGCAAAGGGAAAGAAAAACGTCCAGCAAGGGTTTATGTACAGGGGCATTGACGATGTCATGAACGCTCTGCAGCCGATGTTGGCAAAGTATCACGTCTTTGTTGTTCCGTCCGTTTTAGAACAGAACAGAAGCGACAGAGAGACAAAGAACGGCGGCATTTCACACCTGTCAATATTCAAGGTCAAGTACACGTTTTACGCGGATGATGGATCTTCCGTTGAGGCGGTAACGGTTGGAGAATCGGACGACACCGGAGACAAGGGCAGTAACAAGGCAATGGCAATAGCATTTAAATATGCGCTATTCCAGGTCTTTTGTATACCGACCGAAGAAATGCCGGACCCGGACGCAGGAACGCCGGAAGAAACCAAACCAAAGGTTACGCCTAAGCCGCAGACTGCGCCTATAGTGCCGCCACAACAGCCCACAGCGCCCACAGACGATAAGCAAAGGATTATCAATCATATTGGTCACCTACTCTATCCGGATGCTGTAGGCAAAGACAAGGGCAACGCTGACGGGTTCCGCTACGAGATCTACTCAACCGCAATGGTGGCATACAACAAGCTCGATGCAAAAGTCAAAAAACTCACTGATTTGAACATCGACCAGCTCAAGGACATGGCGCAGAAAATGGAAGCGCCGCCGGTCTTGAGGTGAAAGAGCGCGAAGAATGCATGATGTGCCACAGATGGGATTATCTTTCTGACCATCATGTGTTCTACGGCACTGCTAATCGCAAGATATCCGAAAAGTACGACATGACAATTCGTGTTTGTCCGGACTGTCACCTAAACGGGAAGCGAGCTATTCACAACTGCATTGAAGTTGATAGAGCCTTGAAGGAAGAATACCAAAGAAGATTTGAGGGAACGCACGCGAGAGAAGAATTTGTTCGCGCTTTTGGGAGGAATTACCTTTGATAACTTACACAAACGAAGATTGCATGGTGGGAATGGGGCGGTTCCCTGACAAATACTTCGATCTGGCTATTGTTGACCCGCCGTATGGACTAGGGAATCGGCTTAGCGACGGCGGGGGAAAACTAAAAAATACACCGATGTCCGTATTGTACAGAAACGGATCACAGTGGGATATCGTTCCAAATGATTCATATTTTGTTGAGTTGTTCAGAGTAAGTAAAAATCAAATCATTTGGGGGGGGAATTACTTTAACCTTCCTCCAAGTAGATGCATGATTTGCTGGGATAAAAAACAAACGATGCCTACGCTTTCGGCGTGGGAAATGGGATGGACTAGTTTTGACAAGCCTTCAAAGATATTTCAGCGCGTGTCAACCGATTTAAACAGAATAGCTCCAACACAAAAGCCCGTTGCCTTATATAAATGGCTATTGCAGAACTATGCCAAACCAAATGACAAAATACTTGACACGCACGTTGGTTCTGCATCTTCTTTGATTGCCTGTCACGACATGGGTTTTGATGCAACGGGATTCGAGCTCGACAAGGATTACTTTGACAAATCTACGCAGAGGCTAGATGACTTTATGAGACAGCCGAAACTCGAGGAAATGGCACAAGAAGAACGGGAGCAGATGATTTTATGAAAACACAGGCAAGCCAAATCCGCCTACAATTCAACAGCGACATGAAGCCCGAAATCATCATCACGCTCAAGTCTCGAGACGGCCTTGAATCGCTCAATGATCTCAAGACAGCAACGGACAAGGGCAAGCTGCTTGACTGCGAGATCAAGGCACATAGGGAGCATCGTTCCTTGGATGCAAACGCTCGACTCTGGAAAACATTGACGGATATGGCGGCCGTACTTCACACAACAAAAGATGAATTGTATTTGATCATGCTCAAGCGATACGGACAATTTACCTATGTGATTGTAAAAACGGAAGCCGTTGAAATGTTTACAACCATGTACCGGTTGACAGAGGAAGTCGGTAAAACCAAAAGCGGAGAGGGAACGCAGTTGCTTTGCTACTTTGGTTCAAGCGACTACAACACCCTGCAAATGTCACAGCTTTTAGACGGGGTTATGCAAGAAGCTCACGAAATTGGGGTGGAAACCCCAACAAAAAGTGAGATAGAATTGATGAAATCGCAGTGGCGGTAATGAGAACGTAATAAAATAAATAGTGATTTCCGTGGAATGATGTAGTATTATGTGAGGAAAGGGGGCAGATTATGGACGTTGATGAATTGCTCTATGAGAATAGAAAGCTAAGACGAGAAAACGAAGAACTGAAAGAAGACGTTAACGTTTGGCGAGAAAAGTATGATTCAGCAAGATTCAAGATCGAAAACGAACTAGAGCCTAGAATCCGACGAGAGAAAAGAAGCTATGATAATTGGGTGACCAATCCGGAAAGATAAGGGAGTGACATTATGCTTTTGACGGTTAAACAGGTATGTCAGAAATTACAGATTACCAGATGGACGCTTGCGAACTGGGAAAGAAAAGGCAAGATCAAGCGGATTAAGATGGGCGATACCATTGTCCGGTATGAAGAAACTGAAATTGAAAGATTTCTGAAAGGGTGAATAAAGATGAACCACTCATTTGATGTTGATTTTGCTACAGAATATGGAATAGAAGAAGCTATACTTATCAACCACTTCGAGTTTTGGATCGCTAAAAACAAGGCAAACAAGGCAAATATTCACGACGGAAGATACTGGACATATAACGGGGCAAAGGCATTTGCTGAATTATTCCCATATATGACAGATCGAAAAATACGAACAACAATTGAAAGTCTCAGGTCAAAAGGGTTGATTTTAACAGGAAATTTCAACACAAATTCGTATGATAGAACGCTCTGGTATGCTCTTACTGATTCTGCCATATCCATTTTACAAAAAAGTCAGCTCCATTTGACTAAAACGGCAAATGGAAGCGACGATAAAGTCAATTCATTAGATACAGATACACAACCAGATACAAACACAGGTACAGAAACAACCGTAACTACCAGCGAGCTTGCCTTTGCTGTATTTTGGAAGGTGTATCCGAAGAAAGCAAAAAAACCAGATGCAATAAGAGCGTGGAAGAAGATTAAGCCCCCTGAATACAATAAAATATTTTCTTCTATTCCGAAGTTTTCGGCTTCCGAGCAGTGGACAAAACAAGGCGGTGCGTTTGTTCCTAATCCGGCATCGTGGTTAAATGGGCAGTGTTGGAATGATGATATACCAGGGGGAGGAGAGTCCGCGACGAAAACGTGTAGTCCAAAGTATATGGGAGGATCAAGTTATAAAATGGGCTAACAGATAAGGGCGAGGCTATAAATTATGAGAATGGATTTAGGTGACTGGTGGTTTACCAGTAGGACAGTCAAGCCCCGAGACAGGCGCAATATTGTATCCATGAGAACTGGCATCACGGAAATCGATAAAAGGATCATGGGGCTGAACAAGAAAGACGTTTCTGTATTCTCTGGATTCCGGTCGGCGGGCAAGTCAACGATACTTACACAATTAGCATTACAGAGTGCTCATGACGGGAGAAAGGTTGCGTTGTTTTCGGGAGAGCTTGAAGAAGATCGAGTGTTTGAATGGACATACCTTATCTGTGCCGGAAGAACATATACAATACCGACAAGTTACGAGAATTGGTTTGAGATCGATCCAAGAAACATTGAAATGATGCGAGACTGGCTGGCACAAAAGGTATTTCTGTATAACAACAATTACGGCAACGAAGAAGAAACATTGTTTTTCATGCTGAATGACGTCATGAAAAAGGGCGTTGACATAATCATTCTGGATAACCTCATGAGTATCGACATAGGAGGGAATGATACGAATAAAAACGCTAAGCAAAAAGACTTCATCTGGAAAATTAAGAACTTTGCAAAAGCGAACAACGTACACATCGTTCTTGTTGCTCATCCCAAAAAGACGGTATCAGGAGTATTGAGGATAGACGACATATCCGGTACCGCAGATTTGACCAATGCTGCAGACAATGTATTTTTGCTTCATCGGACAACCTTTGACTTCAAAAGAAATGCAAAAGCCTTGTTTAGGTGGAGCGATGAAGAACCGATACTTCAATATGACAACGTGATTGAGATAGCAAAAAACAGGGACTTAGGCAGAGTTGACGACTGGATAGGGATGTACTTTGATCTGGCGTCAAAACAAATGTCATGCGACGGAAAGGAAATATGTTACGGGTGGCGAAATGATTGATAACAGGCTAAAGGGAACAAAATGCGAAAAGTGCATGGAAAGTCACTATTTTATTTTAGAAGACACGCAATACACGAAATGCGCCGACTGCATCGACAGACCAAACCGAAGTAGTGACAAGTCAAGATTTACGGAAGACGTAAAGAAGCAGGAGACAAAAGATTATTTGGATGAAATCGGAAGAATTGGAACAGCGGCAGATTACTAAAGGAGGAACATCATGAAATTTTACGGAATAGGCACAATTGGGAAAGATATCGAACTCAAGACAACACAGTCACAAATACCGTTTTGCTCGTTTAACATTGCCTGTACCCGCAAATTCAAGGATGCAAGCGGCGAAAAGGTTACAGACTGGTTTACCTGCACTGCATGGAGAAAAACCGCCGAACTGATCGCGCAGTACTTTGCAAAGGGCGACAAGATTATGGTCGAGGGAGATTTGCAGGTCAGGACGTACGATGATGCAAACGGAAAGAAAGTTTTCGTGACAGACTTGATTGTTGAGAGTTTTGAGTTTTGCAACGGAAAAGCAAAAGAGCAGTCAGCACCGAAACCGACAACATCAGAGGGCTTTTATCCTGAAATTGGAGACGACAACGAGCCGTTTGATCTTTGAGGTGAATTATGGAACAGCAATCATTTATTGATGGTTACACCTTTGAGCCGGAACCGCCACAGGTTGGGAGAAGTAAATTTGCGACAATGATTCAGCTTCACGGATCCGCGCCAGAGGGAAAGAGATGTAAAACATGTTCGCATCTTTGCCCTATTGACTATCACGGAAAGAATTTTTATAAATGCGAATTGTGGAGATTGAGTCATAGCACGGCAACCGACATAAAACTCAAACAACAAGCCTGCGGGCAATACAAAGAGGTTCCTGCGGGGTCACAAGGGGTTAGGTGGATTGGATGAATTACTGTGATAGTTGTCCCTATAACGGAGCAGGGAATAGTCTATGCGAATATTGTAATTACGGCGACAAGATACCAGAAAGGCAGGGTACATTGTGAGCGAGCATATGAGCATGGCCGACTACCGCAAAGAGGTAGGTATATCTGCAAATAAGCCTGATGCTGTCACTAAGTATCACAACATCAAAACAACTTGCGATGGAATTGAGTTCGACAGCAAGTTAGAGGCAAAGCGGTATGGAGAGTTGAAGCTATTGCTAAAGGCCGGTCAGATCAAGTCATTTAAGCGGCAGCCATCGTTTTTGTTTGAGAGTGGCATCCGGTACAGACCGGACTTTATCGCTTGGGGGCTCGACGGGATCCCGTGGGTAGAGGACAGCAAGGGAGTACGCACAAAAGAATTTTCGCTAAAACTTAGGCTCTGGAAGGATGAATATCCAGATATGGAATTGAGGGTGATCAAATGAGCCTTGAACAAGCAATTAAAAAGCTGTCACGGTCCGAAGAAATCAAAGAAAATAAAATCGCTCCGGAATCGGACATAACGAAAAAACTAAGGGAAATGCTGCGTCCGGAGATTGACGGCAGGCGGTATGGGTAGAGGAGAAGACATGAGTGAATTGAAGAATTGCGGAACGGTTGAAAAACTAATCGAGATGTTCGAAAAGCACGATCAAGTTGAGTTTGAATTGTTGGGAGTGGGAAATACCGTCTTCCGTACAAAATATTTTGAGAACGCCATAGAGGAAATTAAAGCATGGAACACCCTACAGCCCCGATTCAGCGAGGCAGAGAGGGAGGCGCTTGAAAGAATAATGGACAATGCGGTAACCGGGGCGAATTCAGAGTATCAACGTAACAAAAGAAAATTGGGAAACATCATATCAAAACAAGAATTGCAAAGAGCATCCGATGATTTAATTGCAGTCCGATCAATGCTGTACGCGGAACCCATTAAACATACCGTCGATTGTTCAAAAGCCGAAAAACAGGGCGGTAAATGTACGGGATATGGTTACAACGACGGAGATGATGAACCGATTGAACAGTGCAAGATTTGTCCTAAAAATTCAATGTACGGTTTGGATTAAGAAAGGTGGCGAACAATGAGCGAAGAATCTAAAAGGGCGATTGAATCCTTTGAAAAAGACATTAAGGCGAATCGCGACAGAATCGAAGTACCAAAGGTAGGTTTTCATAGACCAGACGAAGAATACTACGATTATTTGCAAAAGTTTATCTACAGAGATTCACTTGCCATCACCGCCATAAAGCGAAACGAAGCGGCGATAGCTGAGTGCAAGGATTGTATTAAGTCGCTAGAGGGAATACATAAAGACTCTCTTGGCACAGAAGCACCTAGCATAATGTCAAGGTGCAGAGCATATCAGAGGATTCTTGAGATTTTGGAGGGCAAGCAGGTATGAGCATCGTTAAAGAATACGGTAAATACTCAATCGTCTGCGACAGTTGCACGGAAGAAATCGGAGGAATGGAATCATTCGGCGAAGCACTTGAAAAGATCAAAGAAGAAGAATGGCGCACGGCAAAGGTTGACGGAGAATTTTTACACTACTGCGTCAGTTGTAAGTAGGGAGGAACCACGATGAATACAAATGAGATTATTGCATTTGCACAGAAACAGTTAGACGACACCAAAAGATTTATGGAATCAATGGCTCCGCACGGCTACGGGGTGTGCGGATATTCGAAAGAGGATGATTTTTGGAATTCGATCATCAAAGAATTATCCGCCACAATCCCGCGCGAAACGGCGAAGTGTGAATGGTGCGACGGTAATAATTTGGAAGTGGAACACACTCACACAACAAAGATCGGCCTCAATACATTTGGAGAAGCGCATACCCTTGTCACTGAGTGCAATCCTTGCCCTCCATATGCGGATTGTTGTATGAGAGGAATTCCGGCAAGAAGTGTGTTTATTATCAACTTCTGTCCGAACTGCGGACGTAAGCTTTCTGCCGCGCCCGAGGTAACGCCATGACTAGAGAAGAGCAAACCGCAAAGATCCTCAAAAACGGATTCCGGTACAAGGGCAAGAAGATGACATGGTTCAAGATTATGCTGTTTGACGTCGAGGAATACAAAAGAGGGAATACGTTCTACGTAGATTCCGCTACGGGAAGACAGGCAACAAAGACGATGAAAGCCACGCTAAAGGCGTATCAGGAAAGATATCCACAAGAAAACCTTGAAATCATCTTTGCTGGAATATGGGAAAAGGGGATGGACGGATTATGGTGAGCGATTTCGAAAGATTTGGAAACGCGGTTGAGGATTCCAAAAAAGCTTTCAAGACTGGTTTTGTCTGGAGGCTATGCGAGAAGATCGTAAAAATGATTTGCAGGGGGTATAAGAAATGACCGACGCAGAAACGCTATTCAACGCGGCATACATTCGGAACCTGTTGGAAGAACGTCGCCTAACGATTACAAACATCCAGAAAGCCCGCAGGATCGTCTTAGAGACCGACAAAGAGATCATTGAAGCAATTTGCTTACCAGCGGTCGCATACGACAGAGACGCAGTGCAGACGGACGGAGCGAGCGATGTGGTAATCAACATTCTGGACAGGCTGCATATCGAGCGATCAAAGCAAAGATATGACATGACAAAGCTCAATGCAATCCTGGACGGCAAGGAATCCGAAATTGAATGGCTTGATGCGCAAGTGTTTTCTTTACCGGCTATGCTACAGAAAACTATCATCGCTCGGTTCTATGACGGGCTGACCAATGCCGAGACGGAGAGGAAGCTATATCTGGGTGAGGACTGCGCTCACCGGCACGTAAGAAAGGGCATAGCAATCATAGTAGAAAATTATGCCCACCTTTGCCCACCCGAAGTCAATTAAAATGTAATTTGTAGATGCATCGAGAGCGTTTCCGAAAGGGGCGCTCTTTCTATGTCGACACATGCCGTAAAGGGTAGGCCGATATGAACCTCGGTGCGGTTCGAGTCCGTGATACGGCATAACACGCTCGCGATTGGACATCCCTCCTGTCCGTGAGCCACAAGAGGATCCGATAACCTCGATAAAAACTTCGTGTGCTTATACCGACGCTGGAAACTATCGGTGTCCCTTCGGGGAAACGCAGAAAGAGAGAAAGGTGAGTGATATGCATGAAGAAGCAAGAGCGTTATATCTATCTGGCATGTCGCTTGCCGATATCGCCGCAAAGCTAAATAAACCACAGGGAACGATCAGAGGGTGGAAGTGTAAGGAACGTTGGAACGCTGGAACGCCAAAACGTTCTAAAGATGCTATAGCGATTCAGAGCGTTCTATCAAATACGGGACTGAATCCGAAGCAACAATTATTTTGCTTACATTACAGCAAGTCATTCAATGCAACAAAGAGTTATCAAAAGGCTTACGAGTGCGCATATACGACCGCCCTTGCCAACGGTCCTGAATTACTTGGAAATCCTATAGTCCGAGACGAAATCATGAAGCTCAAGGCAATGCGGTATTCTCAATCCATTCTCAAGCCCGAAGATATCTTTCAGAAGTACATGGACATTGCCTTTGCTGACATCGCTGACTACCTATCATGGGGACAGCAAGAAGTACAGGCAATGGGCGCATTCGGTCCGATATACGAAAAGGCAACAGACCCACGAACGGGCGAAGAAATCAAACTGCCCGTTATGAAGATCGTCAATATGGTCAGCTTCCATGAATCCGGCAACGTAGACGGCTCTATCCTGTCCGAAGTCAAGCAAGGCAAGGACGGCGCATCTATTAAACTGTCTGACCGCATGAAAGCCTTAGACTGGCTCACAGAGCATATGAACATGGCTACAGAGGAACAAGCCGCGAAGATAGCTCAAATAAGAGCATCAACGAAGTCACTTGCTGAACCGTCTCAGAACAGAAGGACAGTGATCAAGTATGACATATGAAAATGGAGGGAGCAAAAGCTATGGACGCTAAGGTATTGGACGCGTGTTGTGGCAGTAGAATGTTTTGGTTCGACAAGCATAGTCCGATTGCGGTATTTGCAGACAATCGAAAATTCGAAGATACGTTGTGTGACGGAAGAACCCTTGAAGTAAATCCCGATGTAATAGCAGACTTTCGGGAAATGCCATTTCAAGACGAATCATTTTACTTGGTTGTCTTTGATCCTCCACACTTGCGGCACGCAGGGAAAGAATCGTGGTTGGCCAAGAAATACGGAATTCTAAGCGATGACTGGAAATCCGACATTTCAAAGGGATTTTCTGAGTGTATGAGAGTGCTCAAGCCAAACGGAACGCTTGTGTTTAAGTGGAACGAGGAACAAATATCATTGCCGGAAATATTGAACGCGATTCCTTACAAGCCGCTGTTTGGCCAAAAGAGAAGCAAGACGCAATTCCTTGTATTTTTCAAGGAGGCATCACGGGGAATGAGCTGATAATTATGGAATATGAAACAGAGGTCGTTGTCAGTCTGAAAGATAACATCATCCCGAAACTAAGACCAGTATTCAAAGATCGTTCAAGAACGCACGAGATCATGAAGTCTGGGAGAATCGGGTTCAAATCGTCCTTTACCGCGATAAGAGATGTGTTTGACATTATTGCTGATGATGATTGTTCGATAGTAGTTATCCGCAAGTTTCACAACAAGCTACATAAGACGGTCTACAAAGAAGTTTTGAGGGCAATACGGATATTGTGTCTGCCCTTAGATGACTTTAAGATTACCGTATCACCGATGCAGATAACCTATCTGCCGAACGGGAACACAATATACTTTACAGGCAATGACTCGCTTGATGATACCAAAGGAATGATTGATGATACCAAGCCGATCAAATATGTTGACATCGACGAAGTGAATGAGTTTTTTGACAGGGGAGAGGGCGAGGACGAACTACTCAACATAGAGGCGACTTTTTCCAGAGGAAACAACGGAATATTCCAGATGCTCTATAAGTTCAACCCTCCAAAGAACCCGAACGCGCCTGTCATGAAGTGGCTCGAAAAGATGGAAAAGCGTCCTGACTGTAGAGTCACGCACACAGACTATCGAGACGGTCCGCAGGAATGGGTTGGCAGGAAGTCAATCGAATCCGCTGACCAACTCAAGATATCGGACCCGAAACTGTATAACTGGCTCTGGCTGGGCTTTTGTATCGGCATCGATGAATTGATCTATTACATGTTCGACAAGAACATTCACATCAAACAGCCTCCGACAGATGAGCGCAACAATCCGATATCTCCGGACACTGTCGGCATTGGCATTGATTACGGACAAATGAACGCGACAACCTTTGAGGCATTCGGCTTATGGACGTCATTAAAGAAAGTGGGTGGAATTGGTGAATATTATCATTCGGGAAAACTTAGCGGACATCAGCGAAGCCCGTCTCAGTACGCAAAAGACTTTGTTGCTTTCGTTGAGAGAATCGAATCCACCTATGATTGTATCGTTCGATACGCGTTTATTGATCCTTCGGCAAAAGGATTGGCAGAAGAAATCAAACGGGCTATTCCTCGAGTCATTATTAGAGATGCACAGAACGGGGTTGCTTTAGGGATATCACGGGTACAGAAGTGTTTGACATTCGGGGTGCTGACATTTTGGGAGCAGCCGGAACTGGTCAAGGAAATGGGGCTGTACTCATATGACAAGAAGTCAATTGAGAGAGGCACAGAACAACCGGTTAAAGAGTCAGATCACGCATGTGACGGCAGCCGGTATCTTATTATGGGGCTGTGGAAACAAATCAGACGGTTTCTGCCGTTTGACGATAAAGAGGAGGATTGAGCAAGTGGGTATATTTAGCAGAAAAAACAAGGAGGGTGAACAAATGAGAAGATTAGAAATAGGTGCAATTGTACGAGACAAGATTACTGGCTTTGTTGGAATGGCTACAGCGAAAACGTCTTATATAACAGGGTGTGATAGATACTACTTGACGCCCTCGGTTGACAAAGATGGTAAATGTCCGGACGGGAAATACTTTGATGAGGGAACGTTGGAAGTAATTGAAAACGGGCTTTATCCGGAAGATGTTCAAACTAAGATTGAGTATGAATCTGCCGCTCTTCAAAGATTTTGCGAATCAGCGCACGAAGACAGCGATTACGAGGAATACAGATTATCTTTTAACATTGACCCTGAATTATATACGGAAAGATATCGGCGCAAATACGGCCCGTCACGTCAGGGATATCCTGCGTGTCCGGCTAAAAGCGGCGGGCCACACGACAGCGATCCAACTATTTCAAACGGTGGAATAAAATAAATGGCAAATAAGGAGGAATGAGAAATGTCTTTAATCACATCTATCAAGGCATTTTTCAGCGGGGTGAAAAGCATGATTACTGGAACTGACCTTAAATCTATCGTAGGAGACAATGCCGCTCTATCCTCCGAAATGGCGCTCCGGATTACTTTATGGAGACAGATGTATGACGGTAAGGCTCCGTGGATGTCTGACAAACTAGGTATCTGCTCTCTTGGATTAGAGGGATCTATTGCCCGTGAGTTTGCCGATGTCTGCCTGAACGAGATGGAGAGCAAGACCAACAATGATCAATTGGATGTCATCTACAAGCAAGCTATTCGGGATCTGAACGAAAATCTGCAAGAGGGCATTGCTTTAGGGTCGTTCTGTATCAAGCCCTTAGGCGTAGCAGGACAGGTCGAATACGTCTCTCAAGACGACTTCCTGCCGATTGCCTACGATTCGCGGGGCAGACTGACCGATGTTATCTTCACGGAACTGCGCAGAAAAGGCGATACAACGTTTTATCATCGTCTTGAGCGGCACACAGTCACAGACAAGGGGCTTACCATAACCAATAAAGCCTATAAGTCATCCGGCAAAGATGATCTTGGTCACGAAATAGGCCTTGAAGCGTTCGAGGACTGGGCGAAACTTCCTCCGGAGATCTTCTATGCAGACTGGACACAGCCGGACTTTGGGTACTTCAAGAACCCATTAAAGAACCGGGTTGATAAGTCATTCAATGGCGTGTCGGTTTATGAATCTGCTGTTGAACTGATCAAAGAAGCAGACAAGCAATTCGGAAGATTGAAGTGGGAATACGAATCAGGAGAAAGAGCAATCCTTGCTGATCCCGATGCTATTCCGCAGCCGGGCAGTCCGGGTTATGCAACCAGACCCAAAGAGCGCCTCATAAGAACGCTGGGTATGGGCGGCAACGGCGACAAGGATATGCCGTATATGGACTTCTCTCCCGTGCTTCGCGGAGAGGGGTACATCGCAGGGCTTGATGAATACCTGAGAAGAATCGAAAAGAACGTAGGTTTAGCTTATGGCGATCTATCAAAAGAGGTCACCATCGAGAAAACAGGCATTGAGATTAAGGCGGCAAAGCAGACCAAATTTAATAGGGTAATCGCCATAGAAGATAATTTGAAAGACTGTTTGTCTGATTTGGTGGATGCCTTAGCATTTTACAGTCAATTGGACATCTCCGGATATGAATTCGAATGCACGTTCTCTGACAGCATCTTGACCGACACAGAAGCAAACAAGACTTCTGATCGTGCTGACGTGGCTATGGGTGCGATGGAGCTATATGAGTACAGAATGAGAACTTTTGGAGAGGACGAAGCAACAGCAAGATCACGCGTTCCCGCCTCCGTTAATGTTATGCCTGATACTTTCCCAGCAAAGCAGACAATGCCTTTCGGGGGTTCAGTATGAAATGTCCATACAACAGCAATCAAGTCACGATAAACCATGACAAGCCGCTGGAATACGAAGAACATTTATGTGAAGACGCAAGCGGGTGCCCCGAAGTGATGCATATGTGGCATCACGATTCGATTAATACAACTACATTTTATCAGCACGACTGCATCATGGGCGAATGTGGAGCCTATCAGGATGGGCGCTGTATAAGGAGATAGTATGAATCAGGGTGATCTTGAGTCTATTCCATTGGATGTTGAGCAGGCGTTTGGAGACTTGCAAGCTAGAATTATGGAAAACATAATTTACCGCATTAGAATCAATGGCTCTATAACCTCCTCTGCGGACTGGCAAATAACAAGGCTCCGGCAATTAGGAGAGAGCAACCAAACGATCAAGACAGCCATACAGGACACGCTCAAGCTATCCGACAAGGCAATCGATGACATCTATGCAACAGCGGCAAAAGCGGAGTACATCCAAAGTGCTGATCTGTATACCAAAACGGGCAATGTACCGATACCCTTTGCTGACAACACCGAACTACAGTCACTTATGAGCGCGGTCAAAACGCAGACCAAAGGCGAACTGATCAACATCACGCGAAGCATGGGATTTATTACACAGCAAGGCAATCAACTCAAGGCGCTTGACCTGACAAAATTCTACCAGCAGACACTTGACCACGCTATCGGGGACATCACATCGGGTGCATTTGATTATAATAGTGTCCTGCGTCGTACGGTTAAGCAGATGACCAATTCAGGGTTACGGATGATCGATTATGAGTCTGGATATCACAGTCGCGTTGCTGTAGCTGCTAGAAAAAGTGTAATGACCGGATTTTCACAGGTTATGACACAGATTAACAAACAAGTTGCCAACGATCTTGAAACCGATCTATGGGAAACCACATGGCATTCAGGCGCTCGCCCTGAACATATTCCGTGGCAAGGTAGGGTATTTAGGTGGAAAGGGTAAATAACAAAAGCATTATTATCTTTCGTTTTGTGGTATAATAGAAGTAAAAACGGAGGAAAGAAAATGCCGCGTAGAATGGGTGAAATAATTGGGAAAAGGTTTGGAAGATTAATTGTAACTGCCCTTGTTCAAGAGGACGGAGAAAAAAGAAAAAAGGCGCTGTGCCTGTGTGATTGCGGGAAAGAAAAGACAACCGCAATATCTTCATTAAGGCACGGTGACGCACTGTCATGTGGATGCCTACACTCCGAAAGAGTTAAAGAATCAAACTCAACACACGGAATGACCGGAACTCCTCTTCACAATGTGTGGAGAAGCATAAGAACCAGATGCAAAATCGTCAGCGACTACCATTATAAATGGTACGGCGGCAGAGGAATTGTACTTTGTGAAGAATGGGATAAAGACTTCGTTCCGTTTTATCAGTGGGCGATAAATAACGGGTATAAAAAAGGGCTGACCATTGATCAAATTGACAACAACGGAATTTACGAGCCTTCAAATTGCCGGTGGGAAGACAAGAAGATGCAGGCAAGAAATCGACGCACGAGAAACACAAACAAAACGGGAGTTACGGGAGTCCAAAAAAGAAATGATCGGACGGTTGATTCATATCGGGCTTCAATCTGTACTTCTGGCAAAGTCACCAACTTAGGCAGCTTTACGACAATTACGGCGGCGGCGGAAGCGCGAAAGCAGGCAGAACTTGAACAGTGGGGATTTTCATTAACGAAATAGGAGGTTGACATCGTGGCGTTTTATCCAGACCTTGTTGAAAGCACGGGGTACGGCACAGTGACCGGACTAAAGGGGGCTTCATGCTATCACGACATGATACCTTTTGTTGACGGCGCTTCCGTTCGAACATATACCGACGAACAACTCGACAAGATGAACGCTGACGAACTGAAGCCGCAGACCTATAACGGGAAAGAGTATACCAAATACGAGGCATTACAGCGCCAACGTCAATTAGAAACGAATTTAAGAGCCCAAAGACAAGAGATCAGCTTGCTTAAGCTAGGGGGAGGTAATCCACTGGACATTCAAAACACCATGTCAAGGTACAGAGGAACATCTGCTGAATACACGGGATTATCAAAGGCTATGGGATTGCCACAGCAGAGGGAACGGGTCACGATTGACGGACTCGGAAGGGTTACGGGAAAAAGCGCGTCGACAATCGCCAAAATTGAAAAACCTTTGTTCGTTCCTGCGAAAACACTGCAAGAAGCAGAGGATTATGCAAGGCAATTTTGTAGAACATCAGAAATATCATTCAAGGGTGTAGACATTGACATAGCGAACAAAATAAACGAATCGCTGAACAGCAAGTTTTCTACACTTGAAATGCAAAAACTCGAAAAGATACAAGCCGTTTCCCACTCTTCAAAACTCGGGAAAGCGGTATTCAAGAATGGAGGTATGGCAAGTTACGACACATCATACAATGGACTGTACCTCAACACCAACGCGTTGAAAGACGCAAAGACACTTGATGCACTGATAAAACAAGGAGACGAATCATGGGATTATGTCATGTCAAAGGTGGGTCTATTAAGCGGAGACAGTCTCAAGACGGTAGAGAAGTACATCAAGGCGGGTCGATCTCTCGTCGACGGTAAATCAGTAGACGGAATCATAACGCACGAACTGGGGCATCATGTCCATGTTACCTCGCTCGCTAAGATTGATCGTGGTCTCATGATGAAAGCCTACGAGTCAAGAGGACTTTATGATATCAACATCTCGGGGTATGCCTGCAAGAATGAACTGGAATATGTTGCTGAAAGTTTTTCGGCATACATCAAGGGAGAGGGAAGCAGAATTGATCCTGACTTGCTGAAATATTTTAGGGGGATCGAAAAATGATTGAGGACGGAATCGGAATAGCGACTGACTGGATACTTGAACAAATAATGAAAGAGGTCGACAAACCAGCCTGACAAGGAAAGCCGGTACCATAAGACCGGAACAGAAAGCAGATTCGAAAGGGTCTGCTTTTTTCATGCCCGATAGAACCCTAAAGGTTTGATCTGGCAACAAGGTAACGTGGGCCTTTAATTCACGGAATAAGGCGACGGCCATAAAACGGAGGTATTTACATGATCAAGATGAAATTACAGCTATTTGCAGAAGAAGCCGGTGCCGCGAATTCGGGTACCGGAACGGAAGCAGCCACGGCGGCAAAAACAGCCGGAGCAGAACCGGCAGCGGTCGGGAAAAATTACACGGAAGCAGAGATCGACAAACTGGTTGAGGAAAAATCAACCAAAAAGGCTGATGCTATCCGGCTATCTGTGTACCAGCAGAACGGCATGACCGAGGACGAAGCAAAGAAAGCTTTCGAGGACTACAAAACCAAAAAAGCAACTCAGGACGAAGCTGACAAGGGCAACCTGACAGCTATGCAGAAAAAGGCAGAGGACGCCAAAGTGGAGACCGAAAAGGTCAAGGCAGAGCGGTTCAATGACTTGATCGAAGCTCGTTCTGAATCTGTTGCTAAGGATCTTGGAATTGATCTGGCACAACTACCCTACATCAAACTGGACTTTTCAAAGGTAGGCAAGGATGACGCAGGCAAGCCCAAAAAGGACGACATCAAAGCCGTTCTCGAGGCTGCCCTGAAAGCCATGCCAAGCTTGAAAGCCAAAGAACCAGCATTTACGAAAGGCGTCGCGTCTACGAATGGCGGCGGCGCGTTAGGTACGGACGATGCAAGAATGCGAAAAGCGTTCGGCTTGCCCGCAACCAAAAAAGAGAAATGAGGATTTAAGAAATGGCTAATACAATTGATCTGATCACCAAATATACCGGAATGATCGACGAAGTTTATGAAGTCGAGGCCCTTACCACGGATCTTGACAGCGATATGGCCTTTGCTAAAGCGGGCGCAAACGCAAACGAGATCGCTATCCCGACAATGACACTGCAGGGGCTTGCTGACTACGGACGCAATACCGGATATGTCGACAGAACCATGACGTTTGAGTACAACACTGTCACATACAACTTTGATCGTGGCGGCAAATTCTCCGTTGATGCTATGGACGATGAAGAGACACAGGGGATTGCTTTTGGAATGCTCGCAGGAGAATTCGAGAGAACAGAAGTTGTACCCGAAGTTGACGCTTTCCGTTTTGCAAAGTATGCATCTCTTCACGGTCTTGGGCCGGCGGATGTTACCCTTGCTGACGGCGCTGCTGTTATCGCTGCGCTTCGCGTTGCTACAACGCAGATGAACGCGAACAAGATTCCGAAATCCGGAAGAATCCTTTATATTGAGGATTCCCTGTCTGGCTTATGGGAAGATCTTGACTCAACCAAATCCAGAGAGGTCTTGAAAAACTTCTCGAAGATCGTCGCTGTACCGCAGGATCGTTTTTACACGGCCATTGACCAGCTTGACGGCAAAACTGCCGGCGAAGAAGATGGCGGTTATGCCAAAGACGTTGCGGGAAAAGATATCAATTTCATGGTCATCCATCCGAAGTCCGTTCTGCAGTACACAAAGCACAAGGTTTCCCTTGTTGCCGGCGCTGACCAGAACTTCGACGCGGATGCTCTGACATATCGCTATCGTCTGTATGCTCTGTGTGATGCTTACACCAACAAGGTCGCCGGCATCTACCTGAACAACAAGGCAACCTGATCAATCAATGAGTGACCGGGGGTCGAAAGGCTCCCGGCCGTTTAATCGAAAGGAGATATTATGAGACGAGTTGGACTAATACCTGGTGAATCTACAGAGAAGATCGTAAAGATCCCGGTAAAGAAGATCCCGGTAAAGAAGATTGACGGTGAAACAATCGTGGTCGGAGTACATCACGAAGTTTAAGGAGGTCTATCATGGCTTTTGCAATATTGGCGGATTACACCGCTTACCGATCCGGTTCAACGAAGGTCATGACGGACACCGAATTTCCGTTTTACGAGAAACAGGCAGAGTGGGAACTAGGCCGTCAGACCGGCGGTCTTCTTCCATCTGTTACGGTTGCGTCAACGGTCGCCTCGATCATCGTTCTGAACCAGACTTACACGCTGACTTTGGCTGATCTGAAAGGATGTCTTTGCGAGATTGCAGAATATCTGTACACCTACGAAAAGACATTCAATCAGGCATTGGGCGGCTTGCTGACATCGTACTCAAACGATGGTCAATCCGGTACTTTCAACAGTGCCGGAATCACTGACGCTTCAAAGGCGCAGGCAATCCGGGGCATTGCAAAGAAGTACCTGTCCGGAACGATCCTCATGAAAATGGGGGTCAACCTGAGAAGCGGTATCACGT